>JGI2924J29684_1078532_pt1 | contig 62957 bp, 54 predicted proteins | sample BenlonsequencITS_FD_29684 | JGI IMG/M metagenome (IMG submission 29684) | reverse complement strand
ACCACTGACGATGCCAGGCTCCTCACCCTGACTGACTTCGGCTCGTGGACAGACGCGGAGGGCGTCACATCCGATGAGGGGTGGGCACATCGAAAGAACCCTGTCCGTCCACCTGCGGAACGAGTAGATCCGGCACAGACCACGATGTGGGACTTTCTCGACGAGAATCCACCATAATCAGTATCGCTCGTGTCTGATCGATCGGCCGTAACGCTAAACCGGGTGGGCCGAGGAGAATCGACAGACGACGACCGAACAGCAGAATTATACGGAGAGGATATGAACGTCTTACTACCGACCAGTCGAGTGACGCCATGACCGAGGACTTCTACGATCTTCTCGACGTTCCGCCCGACGCCTCGCAGGATGAGATCAAAGCTGCGTTTCGCGAGCAGGTCCGAATCTACCACCCCGATCTGAACGACGACGAGCGCGCGCGAGCGCAGTTTACTGCCCTCAAGACGGCGTACGACGTGCTCGGCGATCCCGTCGAGCGGCGCGCGTACGATCGACTCGGCCACCTCGATTACGTTGCCAAACGAACGTCCGGGTTACCGTCGCCCGACAAGTGGTCCGCCCCATCCGATGACGCGTCGGCCGACGATTCGGATGCCGACGATCGCTCGACCGTCAGGAGTGAAACGGGTTCGTGGAGTGCCCACGGGAAGACGACGGGCGCAGCGTCGGGGGCCACGTCGACGGGCACGACGGACGGCGGCCACGCCCGAACCGAGACTGGCACGACCTGGGGGCCGGACGACGCCACTGCCAGGGGGTCCGGCCTCACTGGAACCGGCGCCGTTGGCCGCCTCCTCCGCTGGTGGCACTCGCTGAACCTCGCCGGCCCGCTGCTCTGGATCGGGACGGCACTGTACGTCTTCGGTCTCGCCCAGTACGGACGCGAAAACGCCGCCGCAATCGATTCCCTCTGGGATGCGATCCGCGCAGCCGGGACGGACGTCGACGCCATCTCACAAGCACTCACGAGCGGAACCCACGGTCTGGACCGAGCCCTCACGTACGTTCAGCACGTGGAACTCGTCACCCCACCGGTCGCCGGTGGACTGTGGCTCGCGCTGCTTGCCGGGGCGTTCGTGGCGGTCTGCGGGATCCTCGTCGGCTGGCGCTACCGGACACGCGGTGAACTGCTGGGACCGATCACCATCGACGAGACCATCGTCCTCGCCGTCGCTCTCGGGACGGTGAGTGCCCTCTACGGTGGTGTGCTCCTGGCCAGTGCGCTGCTCCTGCCACTTCTCTACGGCGTCGTGCTCTATCACACGAAACGCCTTCCTGGCTGGTCACCGTCGTACGCGTACCTGCTCGCCGTCGCCGCTCCCGTGTGCGGCTTACTGGCTGGCTGGTTCGAACTGACCACGCTCCCGATCGAGTTGCTCGCTTTCGTCGTCATCCCACTCGTCGGTGCGATCGGCCTCCCGATCAGGTTCGCCGTCCGTCGCCGGCTCGGCGTCTGAACGGAACGTTGTCACCCGACGAGCGTCGCCACACCTTTCGTCTGCCGATAATCCGACTCGTGAATCGACGCCAGTCGGTCGCGCGCAACGTCGAACAACGTCTCGTCCCAGCGGCGCGGATCGGCGAGTGGAACGACGAGAAACCCACGGCCACGAAGTTCGGTCGCGTGTAGTGTCTCCATCTCGAGGTCGACCCGCGAGCGCTGTGTCGTGTACGCTTCGAGGACGTGTGCGGTCGCCTGTTCGCCGACGGATACGAGGATGTGGGCATTGATCGCCCGTAACTCTGCGTCGAAGAAGCGCTCGAGACGGGCGTACTCTTCGTCCGTCGGCGGTCGGTCGTCCGGAAGTGTGCACATGTGGACGTAGCTCAGAAAGCAGTTGTCGAGTTCCGGAGCCGATCGATCGCCGGTGAGAAATCCGAGCGTTCGCAGAAGTGTTCGGACGCCCGACTCGTCGTCATCGGTGTCGAACGGAACGCCGGATGCGGTCCCGCCGTGGCGGCCGGGGTGATCGCCGATGACGTGAAAATCGGCGTTCGGATCGCCGTAACCGGGAACGGCAGCCAGGGCGTCGGCGTCGCTTCGATCGAACGGCGGCCTGAGGCCGAACGGATTCGACTGACGGTCGCTCAGGTGTTTCACGGCCGTTCGGAGGGTGGCTGTCCGGAAAACGATCGTGGTATCGATCGATCACGCCTCGGACGCAGCGCCGATGACTGGGGAGGGCAGAGATGGCGACCGTAGGCTCTGTGTTCGACACAGCGGACAGTCGTTTAGGCCGTCTCGGCCATCGGTGTCCGCTCGTCTTCGAACGCCGTCCGGCACTCTCGGTCACAGAAGTGGAACAGGCTCCCCTCGAACCGGAGCGAGAGTCCGTTTTCGGTCACGGTATCGCCGCAGGTGTGACAGGTCAGGCTGATCGAATCCTCGGTGAGAGACGGGTTCCAGTCGCGTTCCTGGACGAGGTGGACACGGTAGGACTCGATCTGGTCGGCCTCGAGTGCCGAGAGGAGACAGGGACCGACCTGTTCGCTCGCGAGCGTGCCGATGGCGAGCAATCGAGCGTCGGAGGTCATGAACACGTGTTCGATGCCGTCGACACTGGCGAGATCGGCCGTGACACACCCGTTCTGTACGGCACACAGCTGCACGTCGATCAGGAGTTCGATGCCGTCGACGAACGACGACCGGTCGATGTCGACGGTGAACCCCTGGATCACGCCGAGTTGCTGGAGGCGATCGATTCGATCCGAGACGGTTGGGGCAGAGACGTCGACCCGATCGGCGATGTCGTTGTACGGCCGTCGGGCATCTTCGAGCAGGAGGGCGACGATTTGGAGGTCGGTTTCGTCCAGGGTACGCATGACTGAATCTTCGACATCCTACACTTTACATTTTACGGTTGCTTTCTGTCGGGTAAATATCTAAGGGGCGCTCTCCGGCTGTTCTGTAGCAGTATTTCCGTCGGATACGGCAAATAGCCAGGACCGATCGCTGTGGCGAACCAAATGGAGCGGTACTCAATTCACAGGACTGGTCGAGCGCGTTCGAAGTCCCAGCCACCCATAAACCAGCACGGCGAGGATCGTGACGACTGTGTAGGCAAGTACCACGACCGGATCGAATCCCATGACGGATTCACGCCCGAAGTACGCGACGAGCAGCCCGAGTACTGGCGTGGCGGTGAGGGCGGCTGGAAGCCATCCATCGAACCGACGGCGACCGACGATGGCAACGAGGAGGAGCGACCCGATGAACACGAGTGTCACTGCGTACAGCGCGGTCTGCAGTACCTGCGTGTACGAGGAAATAACGAGTGGACTGAGAAGGGCCTGAAGGGGAACGAGAACGGTCGCCAGCCCGAGGGCTTGCGGGACCGCTCTCGTCGGAATACGGTGCTCCCAGACCAGGATTGCGCCGATACCGAAGCTACAGAAGATGGCGATCGCCGTCCAGAAGTGCAAGTTGAGTATCGGGATCTCGTAGAGGATGACCGTCCCGGCCCCGAGTGCCACCTGCAGGGGGGTCAGGACCAGTCCGATCGTCAGCGCGATCGCGACGGACCGATCGGTGTCGGTTCGCCAGGCGACGATCGCCGACCCGAGGATGAACAGGCCGGCGATACCGGCGACGACCCGGTGGATCCACTCGAAGAAACTCGGGAACGTCGCCGGAAACAGGTTCAGGACGCCGCCGTCACAGAGCGGCCAGTTCGCGTCACAGGCCAGTCCGGCACCCGCGGCTTTCGTCGCAATCCCAAGGAGAATCGTCGCACTCACGAGTGCGAGGGTCGTCACCACCAGCTCCGGCACCCCGAATCGGCCAAATCGATCGGTTCCTCCGGTTGCGCCGGTGCGTGTATTCGAGACCACGGTCGTTCGCACGTCGATTGGTGCGACGGCTATTTCAATCGTCCGAGTCGGTCCCAGCGGACAGGAATGGACCGAACGGCCGCCAGCCGAGTCCCACGATGAGTGGAAGCCATACGCCGATTCGAACACGGACTGGAACCGCTCGAACGGATCCCGACTCTCTGCGTCGAACGGTGGCGAGTTCGGAGAGCGTGTTTCGTGTCGCGAGATCGCTCGGATGACGTCTTACGCTGTCTTGCTCGGTACGCAGCGGTCGGTCAATATGCAGCGAAGGGGGTAACCAGCTCAGATGCCGCTCAGGTCGTTTTCGTCGAGCATCAACGAGGCACACAGGGCGTCGACGCCCTCGTCTGCGAGGATATGTCGCTGCCGTTCGGCGCCACTATCGGTTTCGTAGACACGGCGGAGGCCGCCGACGTCGAGGCGCTCGCACTCCCGGTCGACGAGTTCGCCGAGGCCGATTTCGCCGCTCATGTCCCGCGTCATGAGCGTCGCGTCGTGACCGTGTCGAATAGCTCGCCACTTGTTCTCGTCTAGCAGTTCGCGTCGCTGGAGGTGTGCGTATCCACGCTCGCCATCTTCGTACGCGTCCGCGAGCTCGCAGACGAGTGCGTGACAGTACTCGACGAACGCGCTGATGACGGTTGGGTCGACCTGGCCGTCAGGAGTCCTGATCTCGACGGTGCCGTGGCCAGTGTGTGGGCGCACGTCGTACCAGAGTTCACCGCGGTCGTCGATCGCACCTCGTTCGACCATCCGCCGCTCGAACCGATCGAACGCCTCGTAGTCCTCGAAGAACGTCGGCATGCCGGTGTTCGGGAGCCCCTCGAAAATTTTCGCCCGGGCCGACGCGAGGCCGGTGTCGAACCCGTTCCAGATCGGCGAGTTCGCCGACAGCGCGAGGATGATCGGGACGTACCAGCGTAACTCGTTCGCGATCCAGATCGCCTTGTCCGGATCGTCGACGCCGACGTGAACGTGGACGCCGGCCGTTGTGTTGCGGTGCTGGGGATACTGGATCCGATCGAGTTGGGCCTGATATCGTGGTTTCTCGGCATGTTCGAGTTCACGCCACTTCGCGAGCGGATGCAATCCCGCCGCGGCGATGGCGAACCCGTGGTCGTTCGCGTGTTCACACAGTGCCGATCGAATCGATTCGAGCACGTCGGCCGTCCGGTCGGGGTCGTCGAAGGTCGGCGTCTGCGTTTCGATGACACACTTGAACAGTTCGTGATCGAGTCGCCCCTCTAGTACGGCTGGCGGGTCGGATTCGTACACGAGTTCGTCCGTCCCACTCGTCGGGCGTCCCTGCGCGTCGACGACGTAACACTCCTCCTCGACGCCGAGCGTACCCATCGTGTCGAACGTCGAAGGCGACCCGCGGTCCATCGGGCACATCTTACCGATGAGACGGTAAATAGGGTTTGGAACCAGCAGAAGAGTCAGCGCAGCGTGAACCTGGTCAACGGTCACTCGGGTGCTCGGGATTCGGTGATCGACCGTCGCTCAGTTCGGTGCGTGACTGGGAGGCGACGTTATCGAGGGCGTGCAATAATTCCGAGGTGGTCTGTGTGGAACTCGTCCAGCCGACGACTCTCCAGAATCTCGTACGTCTCGCTCAGCTCGTCACGGACGCGGTCGAAGACGTCCGTCGGCGCTGCGGTGACGTCTTCACTTCGTGCCTTCACGGCGAGTACGAGTCGCCCGTCGTCGGCGAGGAACGGGCGGTTCTCGATCGCGACGCGTGCCTGTCCGCGGGTCGCGACGTCCTGGACGATCACGTCCACGTCTGCTTCGACGACGTGGGCGTACTGTTCTGGCAGTCGCGCGTCGGCGAGGAGGGGAAAGAGTCTGGTTCGGTCCTCGGCGACCGACACGAGGTCGCGGGCCGGTCGCGGCGCGAACTCGACGGCGTACGTCGGACCCGCGAAGTCGGCGACGTGGCCGACGGTCGTCCCGCTCGCCGCCCCGAGGTAGAGTACGCGTTCGTCCGGCCCGCCGTCGAATCCGGTTTCGAACCCGAGTTCGAACATCGCGCCGAGTTTGGACCGATTGGGGTCCCAGGCGCGCCACGTCCCGTCGGTCGGTTCGCCGTAGACGGGTTCACCCTCCGTCGCGAGTCGTTCACGTCCGTCGAACTCGCGGCGTTCGACGCCACTCGGGAGGTCAGTCATCGGTGCCCGCCTCCGTGGACTCAGTTGCACCGTCGCGAGCCTGTATCGTCTCGATCCGCTCGGCCAGTTCGCGTTCGAGGTCGGGACGTCTGTCTCCAGCGTAGTGATCTACCCTGGCGGCGATCGCCAGCTTTCCGGCGACGGCCCGTGCCGCGGAGCCCCGGTTCGCCGGCGCCGTACCGCGGACGGCCTCGTGCGTGTAGATGACGCCGTGCTTTGGCGACGGCGCGTGGCCGCGAAGGTGTGCGAAGAGGGCGTCCTCCGCGCCGAGGACCTGGATTGTCCCACTCGGCTGTTTCGCGAGCGCCTCCAGGCTGCCGGCGAGTGAAATCAGTCGCGCGGCGAGGACCGGATCGGCGAGGGCGACGAGGTTCGGTGCGACAGTCGGAGCCACTCTGTCGAGGCGGTCTTCGAGCGCGAGTGCTTCGTCCTCGAGATCGACGACGCGTTCGGCCAGCGACGTGATCGTCTCGTCCTCGATCGCCGTTTCGCCGGCCACGATGCGACGGGCGTACGCGACACCTGTCCCCGGTTCGTCGTCGACAGTCCCGCCCCACTCGGCGAGTCGTTCGGCGAGTTCGTTCGCCGTTCGGCGACAGTCGTCCATCGCACGGACGGCGTGAACGAGTTGCCGATCGTCGGCTCGTTCGAGTTCCTGGGCGGCGTCTGCCGTGGCTGCCACGGTCGCGTCGTGGAGCCAGTCGTAGTAGTCGTCCTCGTCCGTCGCTGCCCCCGATTCGACGGCCAGTTCCGGCCAGGGGGCCGGTTCTGCGCGCGACCCCGATCGAATCGCGGTCGCACTCGCTGCCGTCTCGTGGCGCGTGACGTCCTCGAACCAGGCCCCTGTGCGGTCGCTCATACCGCTACGTGGTCGGCCCGTTCCTAAAGACGTTCGCGATTGGACACTCGATGCTCCCGGATGGAGGCGTTCGATCACGTAGCGAGTTACGTCACGTAGTCACGCACCGGTCCGATCGGAACCGCAAGAAGCGTACAAATCGACCGCTCCGATTTCGGTACCGCTCAGACGCCGAACGTGGCCCTGAGCATGTCTCGGGTCCCTGGACCGAGGCCGACGGCGACGACGGTCAGCATGAGCATGATCGTAAAGCGCGGACTCTCCTCGAAGACCTCCTCGTTGAACACCCAGATGATGAAGACGGCGGCGGCCACTTTCAGGAGGAGGAACGGCCAGACGTCGCCGATAACCGACGTGATGGATTCGGGGAGGAGCTGTCCCGTGTATCGCTGTATCGCGGCGTTGACGGGGTGCTTCGGGACGAGATTCGACGGGAGGCCGAATGCGGTCGCCCAGTCGAGGCCGATCACGTTCGCGGTTCCGTCGACGGCGTGCGCCCAGATGATCGGGATTCCCATGTACCCGGTCCCCTCGTTGAGTTGTGGTGCGAACTGAACGATCGTCCACCAGACGGCCCCGGTGATCACCGTCGAAACGACGAGAACGGTTACCGCGAGCCCCGGGAAAAAGCCGTATCCGCCAGTACTCGCCCACGAAGCGAGGATAGCGAGCGAGAGGACGAGTAACCCGGTTCCGATTCCCGCGAGCGGGTACTCGTAGCCGGAGACGTACTCGTTCCGTTCGAGCCAGACGGCGATCACGAGCGAGACGAGCGCGATGAGCGCCACGACGACGTAGATGAAGGGGCTGATGATGAGCGCTTGCCAGGGCAGGGATAGCGCAGCGTCGCCGGTCGCTTCGTGGACGGCGACGTTCGCGTCTTCGACGGTTCGAAGCGCCCCGCCGAAGAGCATGAACGGAAAGAGGCCCCAGAAGCCGGCCCGGTAGCGCTCGATATCGAGTCGCTCGATAGCGAAGATGAATCCCGTCAACAACAGAAGCAACGTCGGGATGTAGCCTGCGTAGGAGGTAAAGGTGTATCCCGGACTGGCAGTCGGGCCGGCGTCCGGTCCGGCGACGTCACACGATTGCACCTCGCCGCCGGCCCAGGCGACACAGTTCCAGTTGTTCGCGTCTGCGACCACTGGCCCCCAGAAGTACTCCCAGATGAACTCGACGTACACCTGCTGTGGGAACAGTGCCGCGAGGAGGGCGAGTCCGCCGAACACGACGACGACCGTCGCCGCCCAGATCCGCTCGGCCCCGTAGCGGTCGATGTACTGCTGCATACTCGGAGGCCTATCGTGCGGTCGGTTATCGGTTCCGGTTCGGGTCGTGGCGAGGCCCCTCCTGAATATCGGTGTCCTGTCCAGTCACGCGGGCTCGGCGACGTCGTCGACAGCGTTTGCTGCCTCGAGTAGTTCGCTGTGAATCTCCCCGTTCGACGCGACGAGTCCGTCGCTGTCGTGTCGCCACTGGTTCCCGTCCAGATCGGTCACCGTCCCACCGGCCGCTCTGACGAGCGAGACGCCGGCGACGGTGTCCCACGGGTGAGCGGATACGTTGGCGAACGTGCCATCCTGGGCGCCGCTTGCGACCATCGCGAGCTCGGCCTGCGCACACCGCACCCGGCGCAAGTCGGCAAAGCGATGCACGATTTCAGAACAGGCGCTGGCGTACTCGTCCCGACGATCTCGGCCCCACCACAGCGTCGGGCTCACGGTGCACACGTGCGGGTCCGCCCGATCGCTGACCGCGAGTTCGTCGTCGTTTAGCCACGCGTCGGTTCCATCGAACACGTACTGGTCCCCGGTAACGGGAAAATCGAGTGCCGCGGCGATCGCCTCCCCGTCGTCGACGGCTGCGACCGCCGTGCAGAACGTCGGGATCCCGGCGACGAAGTTCGCGGTCCCATCGATCGGATCGACGATCCAGGCGCGGCCGTCGTCCGGGATCGCACCCGACTGCTCGTCTTCCTCGCCGACGATCCGCTCGTTTGGGTACGCAGTTTCGATTCGTTCGATCACCGCGCGCTGGGCGTCGCGGTCGGCCTGTGTCACGACGTCCGTCTTCGATGATTTCGTCTCGACGGCGAGATCAGACCGGAACGCGTTCTGGGCGACAGCCGCGCCAGCCGACGCAGCATCGACGGCGACGTCGACCCGCGCGTCTGGATTCCCACTGGCGTTCAAGGTCGTCCCTCACTGGCTATCATGGTCGTACTCGGTTCCCGTATCGCCAAAGTGACTGCGGTCGAGCTGTCCGAGAGTCGGATACGTGGCTCACCCACCTGTTGTCCCGGTCACGTTCGACGATCTCGATGTGGACGAACCCGATCGATCGCACAATGCCCCATTCGCTATTAGTAATATCTTGTGAGTATTTTATTTTCGTGAGAGGGTGGGGTATGTGTTTACGATTGTCTCACACTGATGGGTGTGTGGTGGGAACCACACCGAAAACCATGGGCAACACTAATCACGCGGCTGGCGAGTCGAATTCGGTGTCCGAATCGGATCGATATACGCACAAAGAAGCGGCCGCCCTCGACGAAGGGACGTTCGACGGGTCGCCGATCGATCGACGCACGTTCATGCACGTCGCCGCAGCGACAGGGGCCGCACTGGCCCTGCCAGGTGCCGTCTCGGCGACGGTCGAGGACGACGCGCTCACGGAGCTGGCTTCCTTCGCCGTCAATGCAACCCCCGATGATCACCTAACGACGCTCGTCATCGAATTCGAGAACGTCGATGCGCTCGACGCGTTTTACGACCTGTACGGCGAACCCGACTGGGACATCGGCGAGGACGACCTTCCGCCGAAGGTGGCGACGCGAACGGAGCCAACCCCGGCCGCCCACGCGTCCCTCACTGCCGACGAGCTTTCGACGGCCCTCGCGGAGATCGACGGAATCACGTCTGTCGACTTCTCTCCAGGTGCGAATCCGTTCTGGAAGCTCGGCGACGCGTACGACGACCGGGTCTTTCCGCAGGTCGAAAACGCGCGTGATTACGTCTCTCACGGAGAACTCGCACAGGGTCTCGAATATCTGGAGTCGAATCATCCAGATCGGCTCCGCGTTCACGCGATCGGGAAGAGTCCGGGGTGGGAGAACCTGTTCACCGGTGACGAGCGTGACCCGACGGACGTCTACGTCGCCGAAGTGACGAAGAACGTCCGGGACGACGCGTCGTTCCAGGCCAAGGAGAAGGCCGTCTTCTCCCTCGCCATCCACGGCGACGAACCGGCCGGCCGGGTTGCAGGGACGCGGCTCATCGAGGAGATCACGAAGGGCGAAGCGGACGACTTCGAAAAACTGATCGAGGATATCGCGATCGTCTTCATCTTCACCAATCCGGATGGCTGGGTCGCTCGCAAGCCACAGTACGAATTCGAGTCGTGGAGCGGGACCGAGCGGGTCCGGTATCACCGCGGCAACGCGGCCATCGGCGACACGAACCGCCAGTACCCGACGATGGGATGGATCAATCCGAGCTACTGGCCCGCCGAACCGGAGGACGCGCCCGACGTCCGACCCGACGACCCAGCGGGTCGCGGGTACGAAGACGTGGTCCCGGACGCGCTTTCGGTCGTCGAGCAGCTGCGGGGGTACGACAACGTCGAGTACCTGTGCGATTACCACATGATGGATCTCTCGGCATCGATGGTGCTGAACCTGGAGTCCAACGCGCCGTACGATCACGCCGGCACGCACGACCTGGACGAGGTCAACCGCCGGATCGACGGGGCGATGACCGATCACTGGGGAAGCCCGGACGCAATCGCCGACGAGACGAGTCGGGCCGCCGACGCGATCTGGGGATACCCAGGATACGTCCCCGATCGATTGCTGGATTATGGGACCATCTACGACACGCTTTCCTACCAGGTTACCGGCGCACTGCTCGGCTGGGCTGGCCAACCCGAGGAGTTCGGGGGGCTCGGCGCCGTCACCGTGGCTCCCGAACTAATTTTGCGGGACGCCTACGACTTCAAACCCTTCATCGAACGCCACCTCGCGACGGCCTACCGGCTCTCGATGCGCGAGTACGCTGAGCTGACAGCCGTGTCCACTGACGCGACGGTAGCCACCGGCGGGAAGGACGTTGCATACGTCAGTTCCGATTCACTCACCCGTCGATCGGCGGACCTCCCGTTCACGGACGGCCATCCCGGCAAGGGGAAGGGATCAGACGGACGGCCCAGCACCAGCGTCCATCGGCGCCACGATTCTGTCCAGCCCGGGCCGGCGGGTCGGTCGACCGTTACCGCCAGCGGGTCGACGCGTTCGCTCGCCGTCCAGTTCGATGCCCCGGATCTCGACACGGGAACCGTTCGACTGGTCGATCCCGAGGGGAAGACGGTTCGGAAGGCAGACGTCGCGGATATCGAGGGTCGAGACGACGGGGCGTTCTACGTTCCACAGCCCGGCACCGGCGAGTGGTCGATCGAACACGACGGCGACGATGCCCTCGCAGTGGAGTTCGTCCAGCTTGACAGCGATACCGAGTATCCAGATCCAGAGGCGGTGCTAGGATACAGCCAGCGCGAGTACGTCGTCAATCCGATGCAGTACTTCACGGATCTCGAACCCTACCTCGAGGACGGCTCCATCGACGAACTTCGCGTCCACGACGTCAGAAATGGCCGGCTGATGCGGGGCAACTCGGGGAAATTCTGGTACGACACCGTCGTCATCTCGACGGACGACGGCATCGACAATCCGTGGTATCTGGCCGTCCTCGAGTTGTTCGTGGCAAACGGCGGTTCCCTCGTTCTCACCGACGCGGGTGTCGCCCTCCTCGGTGAGATCGACCTGGGTGACGCGGGCGCTATCGGCCCGGACCATCTCTCCAACGAGACGGTCCGCTTCCCCAATCTCGCTGACCGTGACTTTGACCATCCACTCTTGATGGATGTCCGACCCATCCAGCAGGAGATCTGGAAGATCTCACAGCTGGGATATACGACCGGGGAGGACTCGCCCGTCTGGACTGTCGATGCGGATGCCTTCGCCAACGCGGGTGGGTCCATCGCCGGCTCGCTCGGTAGTTCGGGAGACGTCGGTGCTGGGACGCTGTCCGTCGGAGACGGTCGAATAACCGTCCTCGGTTCGGTGCTCCCACCGGCCAACCAGCACGAGCTTCACCCCTTCGGACTGGCCGACTATACCCTCTCGTTCATGGGTCACACGCTGCTGTGTAACGCCCTCGGGTTCCAGCAGCGACGCTACGTCGACGGCGAACTCGTCGGGACGTGGGGTGAGATTCGGTAAGTGGGACTCTCGAACCGAGTGGATCCAGAGAAGTGTTGCGAGGGAAGATCGCTCCGTGTCGATCTTCCGCATCGCGTCTCGCCGCAGCAGTGCGGCGCGCTGCGATGCGAGGGGAGGGGATCGAACCCACGAACGTCTACACGAGCGGATCTTGAGTCCGCCGCCGTTGGCCGCTTGGCTACCCTCGCACGCACCTGTCGCTTCGACGGGGTCGTTTGAATACGCTACGGTTCTGCTGCCACGATTCGCGACGCCGCGTTCGTCCGCTGAGGGTGGCGCCGCTTTCGTCGTCACCGAACACGGTACCGATCACTCGTCCGTCGTCGCTCCTCGTTCCCGCAGTTGTAACAGCGATACCCGCCCGTCTGTTGCGTGTACATGCGCTCCCCACAGCGGTCACACCGGCCGCGTGGATACTCCATCGTGGTTGTTACGGATGCCGTACGGGTAAATCAGGGGGCACGTACTCGCAGGGTGTGGGCCGTCAGGACGCCGACTGTTGGTGATGATGGTGGGTGCGGTGGTGGCGGTGAAGCCTTTCCCGCGGGGGAGTAAACGAAACCATATGGACGAACACACGCAGGATCCGAGCGTCGGGCCACCAGATGGCAATCCGACGGGGTGGGATGCCCAGCTCGAACGTTGGGAACATCCCACTCTCAGGCGTGCCTGCGTCGATGGTTTACAGGCGTTCAACGCTGGCGACTACCACACTGCCCACGACGAGTTCGAGGATGAGTGGTACAACTACGCCAGCGGGTCCACGGAAAGCGCGTTTCTCCACGGGATGGTCCAGATCGCCGCCGGCGTCTACAAGCGAGTCGATTTCGAGAACGACGACGGATTACGCAACCTCTTCGAAACTGCGTGTCAGTACCTCCAGGACGTGCCGTCAGATTACTACGGGGTGGACGTCCACTCGGTCAGGACGGTCGCGACGCGTGCGCTAAACGATCCCTCGGTCGTCGACGACTGGAACCTCCAGCTCGATGGCAATCCTTTCCCGTCCGAGTGACGGTAACCCTGCACTCGACGCGGAGTGTCTCCTGCCTCGGTCCGAATCGCATAAGTTTCGCTGGGCCCCAATCAGAGATACATGCGTGTCGAGCAGCTCGGAACCGGGACGCCGTCTATCGCGATCGTGGGCGGCATTCACGGCGACGAACCCTGCGGTGTTCACGCCATCGAGCGGCTTATCTCGGAGCGGCCGTCCGTCTCGGAACCGGTCAAACTCGTCGTGGCTAACGAACGGGCGATCGAATCGGGACGTCGGTACGTCGACGAGGATCTGAACCGGGCGTTTCCCGGAGACGAAACGGCGGCGTCCCACGAAGGTCGTCTTGCGGCCAGACTAATGGACGAACTCGCGGGCACGCTCGTCATGTCGCTACACTCGACGCGGAGCCACGCTGATCCGTTCGCAGTCGTCGATCACGTGACCGAGACGAGTCGCCGTGTCGTTTCCCAGCTGTCGATCGGCGCACTCGTCGAAACCGGTGCGTTCGCCGATGGACGACTGCGGACTGGGGCAGAGACAATCGAAGTGGAGTGTGGCCTCCAGGGGACACAGCGGGCCGCAGAGAACGCCGTCCGCCTCGTCCGGGAGTTTTTGACCGCGGCTGGAGCCCTGCCGGGCGACACACTCACCCACCAACTGCCGCACTTCCGCCTCACCGACACGATTTCGAAAGATTCGGCCGACCGATACGAAGTCTTCGTCGACAATTTCGAGCGCGTCGAACCCGGCGACCAGTTCGCCGCTGCGGATGGTGAACCCCACGTCGCGTCGGATGCGTTCTACCCGGTCTTGCTCTCCGCGAACGGATACGAGGACGTCTTCGGCTACACCGCGACGAAACTCCCCGATATCGTTCCTGTCGGGTCGACGTAATCACGGGTCGGTACGGCCGTCTCCGCCGTGCCCGCCATAGACGCCATCGTGAACAGCGCGTGTTTCACCCTTCCGACCCTGTCTCAACTGCGACCCACCCCGAACAGAACACTTAATTACGTGTGCGGAGATACTCAGCCGAACGACTGATGGGGCCTCACACGTCGCCGTCCGACCAGGACCGGTCCACCGATTCGACGGTGGACTCGGGTTCGAATTCGGCCCACGAGACCGATCCGACTGACCACTGTCGGACGGACGGTGGCGTCTCCGATCGCACGGCGTCGTCGGTCTTCGCGGATCTCGCCGCTGACGACGAGCCGGTCGATACCGACGCGATTCTCGGAGACACCTCGCCAACTGACCTGATCGACGGGTCGGTAACGCCCGATCCGGCAATTCAGGCACCGGCGGATCTGTTCGACGAGGCAGCCTTCGACGATCTCCTGTTACCCGACCGACGGGAAGGCGACGAGTTTCTCTGGATCGAAACGCCGGATTCGACGTCCACGACCGAGCCGTCGTGGGGTCAGTCACCTGACGAGGGGACCGACCGATCGGCTGGATCGGACGCCGACGACGTTGCACGGACAGCTACTGGCTCCGACGAACCAGACTCGGTACCGGACCAACCCGGGAGTGCATTCGACGACAGTGATACCGGCTACGAAGAGATCGACCTGGGATCGATCTTCGCCGGTGCTGCGGAAGTAGGTGATGGCGGTGGTGGACGAGTACCGCCTCGAACCGATTCGCCGACGGAAAAACTGGACGACTCCAGCTCGAACGAACCAACTCCGGACGAACCGTCGGCCGAAGCGTCTCGGCTCGATTCCGAAGCATCTCAGGTCGAATCCGACGATTCGTCGTCGAACCCGACAGGCACCGAGGGGTCGTCGAACGAGTCCTCGTCACGAATACAGTCGATCCTCGCCAGCCTGCGATCGCTCGTCCCGGGTCTGTAACGCGGTGTGAAAAGACGGTTGTCTGGCCCAGCGCCGATCGAGTAAATCGAGGAGAACAGTGTAACGATTTGTGTGTGAGAGCCGCTAGTCCGTCCACTCGAGGCGGGCCCGCTCTAGAGGATCGACTCGACCGAATCGGCAACCTCTTCGGGCGTGTCGCCGACCGGGACGCCGGCGTCGTTGAGGGCGTCGATCTTGCTCTCTGCGGTGCCGGTGCCCGACCCGGAGACGATCGCGCCGGCGTGGCCCATTCGCTTGCCCGGCGGGGCCGTGCGGCCGGCGATGAAGCCGACGACGGGTGTGTCGACGTGATCGGCGATGTACTGGGCGGCTTCCTCTTCGTCCTCGCCGCCGATCTCGCCGCACATGACGATCGCTTCGGTGTCCGGATCGTCTTCGAACGCCGCGAGGGCGTCGACGAAGTCCGTCCCGATGATCGGGTCGCCACCGATCCCGATGGCCGTCGTCTGGCCGATACCACGGTTCGTGAGGCTGTCGACGACTTGGTAGGTGAGCGTGCCCGAGCGCGAGACGAGCCCGACGTCACCCGGCGCGAAGATGTTGCCGGGGAGGATACCGAGTTTCGACTCGCCGGGCGTGATGATGCCCGGACAGTTGGGACCGAGCAGTCGCGTGTCGGTTTCGGTGAGTCGCTTGTTCACGCGAGCCATGTCCTGCGTCGGGATTCCCTCCGTGATCGCGACGGCGAGGTCGAGGTCCGTGTCCAGCGCCTCGAAGATCGCGTCACCGGCGAACGCCGGCGGGACGAAGATGACCGAAGCATCTGCGTCCTCTTCGCGCACGGCCTGGTCGACCGTATCGTAGACGGGGACGCCGTCGACCTCCTGGCCGCCCTTGCCGGGGACGGCGCCGGCGACGACGTTCGTCCCGTATCCCATCATCTGACCGGCGTGGAACTTGCCTTCCCCGCCGGTAATGCCCTGTACGACGACGCGCGTGTCTTCGTCGACGAGTACACTCATGCTTCTCCCTCCTCGGCGTATTCGACCGAGCGTTGAACCGCGTCCTCGAGCGTCTGTTCGACGGTCACGAGGTCCTCGTTCAGAATCTCCATGCCTTCCTCCCAGTTCGTTCCCGCGAGTCGGACGACGACCGGTTTGGGAATCTCGTCGAACGCCTCGAGTGCTTCGTTGATCCCCTTGGCGACCTCGTCACCACGGGTGATGCCGCCGAAGATGTTGAAGACGACGCTGTCGACGTTGTCGTCGGAGAAGACCATATCGAGCGCGTTGGTGATCCGTTCGGCCTTCGCGCCGCCACCGACGTCGAGGAAGTTCGCGGGTGACCCGCCGTAGTAATCCACCAGGTCGAGCGTGGTCATCACGAGTCCTGCGCCGTTTCCGATGATGCCGACAGAGCCGTCGAGACGGACGTAGTCGAAGCCGTACTCGTCGGCTTTCTGCTCCAGTTCGTCGCCGCCTGCGGCCTCCTCACCCATCTCGGCGATCTCGGGTTGGCGGAACAGGGCGTCCTCGTCGATGTTCATGACGGCGTCGGCCGCGACGACCTCGTCGTCGGCCGTGACCATCAGCGGATTGATCTCGGCGTCGGAGCCGTCCTTGCTCGTCCAGAGATCGTACAGCGTCGACAGGACGCCCGCGACGTCGGTCGCGACGGCGCGGTCGACACCGGCGTCGAAGACGACTTTCCGAGCCTGGTACGGCTGCATGCCGAAGGACGGATCGATGTGTTCGCGAGCGATCGCGTCGGGGTCCTCCTCGGCGACCTCCTCGATGTTGACGCCGCCTTTCGTCGAGACCATCGCGACGGGCTTGCCCTCGCCGCGGTCCATGGTCACACCGACGTACAGTTCGTTCGTGAAGTCGACAGCTTCCTCGACGAGCACGCGCTCGACGCGGATTCCCTTGAGGTCCATCCCGATGATGCGTTCGGCTGCCTCGCGGGCCTCCTCGTCGGATTCGACGAGTTCGATCCCGCCGGCCTTGCCGCGGCCGCCTACCTGTACCTGCGCCTTGATCGCCACCGGGTAGCCGATGTCGGCGGCGGCCTCGAGGACGCCGTCGACGTCCGATGCCAGCGCCGAATCCGGCGTCGGAATCCCCGCATCGGCGAACACCTGCTTCGCCTGATACTCGTGCAGCTTCATTGTAAACTCGTCAGAAACTTCGGCCATCCCCGAGTTAGACCTGTCGAAAGCTCACGACTCGTCCAGACCGGTAATCGGTGGCCGTATCTGCGGATGGAGGCCCCTGCCAGTGGCGCTCGCCCGACCGCTCAGTTCCGAGCGTTCAAACGGATCGACCGTGTACGAGTCACTGGCAGATGAGCGATTCCGTGATGGACGCGTCACACGGACGATCCGACGTGGTCGATGGTATGCTCACCCTCGTCCACAGTAACGTCTTCATCGCTCTCGCGGCGACGAGCTGGGTCGTGACTACCGCCGTCCTCGCGGGACTCCCACTCGACCCGCTTCCACCGTTCATCGTCTTTGCCGTGACACTGTTCGTCTACAGCCTCAACCGATTCACCGACATCGACGAGGACGAGTACAACGTCCCGGGTCGAGCGGCGTTTACGAAACGGTACGGGCGCTTTCTCCTGATCATCGGCACACTCGCCTATCTTGGCGCTGTCGGGTTCGCACTCGCGTTCGACCTCCCCCGCGCCGAACTGTTACTCGCACCGATCGCCGTCATCACGCTCTACTCCGTGCTGGGCCTGAAGCGAATCTTCCTCGTGAAGAACCTGCTCGTCGGCATCGCCTGGGGTGGGATTCCCCTCGGCGTCGGCGTCTACTACGGCGTCCCGATGGACACCGAAATCCTCCTTCTGACCGCGTACGTGGTGGCAATGCTGACGATCGCCGCGGTTATCTTCGACCTCAAGGACATCGTCGGCGATCGTCACGAAGGGATCGTAACCGTCCCCCGCGTCATCGGCACGCGTCGCACGCGCCTGTACTCTGCAGGGGCGACGGTCGTCGTCACCTTCGGCGTCGTCGCCGCCATCTGGGCATCGCTCGTCCCCCCACGGTACCTCGTCCTCCTCGCGTTTAGCGCGTACGTGTTTTCGTACTGCCTGTCCGCCGACCCGGACGCGAGCCCGCTCTTCTACGGGCTGGTCGTCGACGGCGAGCACCTCTTTTTCGCCCTCCTCGTCGCCATCCTCGCTGCAATCGGTGTGCTGTGAGGGCTGGGAAGGCTATAGCTCGTGGCCTGGTATGCAGCAAAATGCTCCGTCTGGGATTTGAACGACGCCCAGACGTGCTCGCTTCGCTGCGCGCGACTGGTCTAATTCAAATCCAGGATCGCATTTACTGCTCACGAATAGTTCGCAGCAAAATGCTCCGTCTGGGATTTGAACCCAGGTCATCGGCTCGAAAGGCCGAAATGATTGGCCGGACTACACCAACGGAGCGCGCGTCGGGTGTGACGCGACAGTCATGGCTTGCCCGGGGCTAATAAAAAGCGTTCCGTTCCAGCGGGGCTGTGGGGAGAGTTGGCACGACGGTGAGTTACAACGTTTTTAGCCGTCGGTTGAGTGAGTGTTCGTATGAAATACGCACGATTCCGCGACCCGGCCGGGGCTGTTCGTCGTGGCACCGTCGACGGCGACACGATCTCGTTCGGGAGGAACGAGTACGATATGGACGCGGTGCAGCTTCTCCCCCCGTGTGAGCCCTCGAAGATCGTCTGTATCGGGCGCAACTACGCCGCCCACGCCGAAGAACTGGGGAACGAGGTCCCGGATCGGCCGCTGCTCTTCCTGAAGCCGCCGAATACGCTTGCTGCACAGGGGGATACGATCACGGCGCCAGCGGGAACGGAACGTCTCGAGGTCGAAGCAGAGCTTGGTGTCGTGATTGGCGAACAGTGTCGGGACGTCCCCGCCGAACGCGCGATGGACGTCGTCGCCGGATATACGTGCGTCGACGACGTCTCCAATCGAGACGATCAACGCCAGGAGCAAAACTGGGTTCGCGGGAAAGCGTTCGACGGTGCGGCCCCGATCGGTCCCGTCCTCGCCACGCCGGACGAAGTGCCCGACGACGCCGGTGTTCGGTCGTATATTAACGGCGAACAGGCCCAATCGGGTTCACTCTCGCAGCTTATCTTCGACGTTCCGACGCTCATCGCCGAAATCACGTCCTACCTGACGCTGGAGCCGGGCGACGTGATCGCAACCGGGACTCCTGAAGGCGTCACACCGCTGGCCGACGGCGACGAAGTCGCTATCGAGATCGACGGCGTTGGGCGACTGACTCACTCGGTTCGCTGGCCCTGACGATGACGGTCTCGCACGGCCCACTCGACATCGACTGGCTCGGGTACGCGACGATTCGCATCGCCGGCCGGACGGGGACGAGCGTCTACGTCGACCCCGGTCGGTACGACGTCCTCGCAGACCATCGCCCGCGTGACGGCGATCTCGTGCTGGTCAGTCACGCCCACCACTACGATCCAGACGGGATCGAGCGGGTGGCCCACGAGGATGCACTGGTCGTCTGTCACGACTCGATCGATGCGACCGAAATCGATCGCGTCTCTCGCCAACCTGAGTCACTCCCGTTCGACGTCGAACGCGTCCGCGCCGACGAATCGTTCGCGCTCGGCCCGCTCGATCTGTTCACCACGCCGGCGTACAACGAACCCGGCGGGGCGCACACCCGCGCGGACGGCACTCCCTTCCACCCGGAGGGGTCCGGTTGCGGGTTCGGGCTCACGATGGATGGCGTCACTGTCTTCTGGCCAGGTGATACGGACGTTCTCTCACTCCACGAAACACTGGCCGTCGACGTTTTCTGCCCCCCGATCGGCGGTCGGTTCACGATGAACCGCGACGAAGCGGCCGAGTTGGCGACGCAGATACGGCCGGACCTCGTCGTACCTGTCCACTACGATACGTTCGACGACATCGAAACTGACCAACGCGCGTTCGTCATCGACGTAGCGACGGCCGGTGTGCCGGTCGCCCTCGACGAATAAGCAGCGAGCTACGTTGAATCCGCTTCGAGCGTTTCGAAACTGAGCAGTTCCGCCGAGTCGCCATCGGTCCACCGGATAGCGAGTTCGTCGCCCGTCGAGACGCCGTCGAGTCTCACGGTATCTCCCTCGGAAACCTGGTCGGCTTCACCCTGTGATTGGGCCTTCCAGGTTCCGCGCCCGTCTCCGTTCAGCTCGAAGGTAATCGTACTCGCATTGACCGTCGGGCCACCGGCGTGGCGTACGACGACCGATTCGTTTTCGAGCGTCGTCTCGAACTCGATGTCGGGTGCCTCCGTGGTTCCGCCATCTCCGCCCCCGACGAAGACGCTCCCGACGAGATTCACCCCCATCGCGAGGATGAAGAAGACCACGACGAGAAGTACCGTGATTCCAAGGACGACCCCGATGGCCGTGAGGGCCGCTCGCATCTTCGCCGCTCGTGATGCCATACTGGGTATATGCCAACTTCCGTCAAAAGTGACCCGAACCAGACGCGCTCGGCGCTTCCTCTCGACGCCAGCTTAGAGAACGTTCATCTCTTCGAGCCGCGTTGGAAGGTACGTGTCGGTGACGAAGTCGAGCCCGCGGGCCGCCAGTGACTGCTGCTCTGACTTCTTCTCGATCTCGAGTTGTAGTTCGATCTGTTCCTCCCAGAATTCGGTCTGGAACCGGGGGTCCTCGAGTTCGCTTTCGAGCGCGTTGACGTCCGAATCCGACAGCGGATCGGTTGGCAGGTCGTACTCGACGATGTCTTCCGGCCGAATGCCGATGTACTGGGCGTCTGGCGTCGCGAGGTATTCCGAAAGGTGAGCCGATTTGATCGACCCGTAGGCGACGGAGCCGTAGATCCGGTAGGACCACGGGTCACCGTCGGCGAAGACGACCACGGGGAGGTCGAGCTCGTTTCGCATGCGCTTGATCAATCGGCGGGTCGCCCTCGCCGGCTGGCCGCCGAGGTGGACGACGATGCTGTTGTACTCGTCGTCGAATCCGTTCTCGACGAGTCGATCGCGCATACCACCGGTCTCGACGGCAAGGACGAAATCGGCATCGTTATCGAGGAACTCGATCGTATCCGGGTTGTTCGGGATCTGATAGCCGCCCTGTCCAACGTCTTTCTGACAGTGAATCTCGCGGTCACCGCGGCGGGTCTGCTCTCTGAGAAGGAGCGGCCCCATGACCTTCGCGCCCGACTCTTCCGGACGCATGTGGAAGTCTTCGCGTTTCACTTCGGAGACGATCTCTAAGTCCTCGATCAGATTGTTCGACTCGTCCTGCGTGTTGAACTGCGCCTCGTCTAGATCCCACGACTCGGAGAGGTAGTACAACTCACGCAGGGTCGACGAGCGATCTTCTTCGAGCTGGTTGGCGAGAAAGTCGATCGTGTACGTCGCCTTCAGCAGTTTCTGCGCGCCGGAGACGGTCTTCGCACTGCGGGTGCTGCTACGATCCCCGTAGACCCAGACGTCCTTCTCCTCGTCGTACTCGATGTTCGACTTCGTCCGTGTCGGAATCTGCATCCGCGGGACGTCTCCCTCGGCAAACTGGTCGTAGAACTCGGCGGCCAGTTCGAGTAACTGTTCGCGTGCTTCCTGCTCGTTTAGCGATGTGCTCGTGCTCATTGTTATGCGTTTACCGTCAGGAGTTCGTCTTCGATCCCCTCGACGGAGAGATCGAAGTCGGCATCGCCGTCGACGCTGTACTCGAGAGATGCTTCGTCTCCCGATCCCACGGACTCGGACCACTTGACGAACCACTCGCCGTCCATTTCGATCACCTGCGCCCCGTTGGTCTCCTGTGGTTCCACGGAGACGATGTCCGTCAGATCGACGTCGGCGATGGTGTCAGCGTTGTTCTCGACGGTGATCGTGACCGTCCCGTCCTCGACCGTCCGCTCGACGAGGACGTTGTTCATGATCCGGGCGATCGAATCGTCGATGACGAGCGGTTCACGGCCGGTGACGGCGGATAGTTTCTTGGCCATCTCCGGCAGGATGGTCCCCAGTTTGTTCCGTTTCTCCCGACGCTGTTGCATCGACCGGCGCTTGTTCAGATACCGTTTGAGTTCGCGTGACGCCTCGCGGATCGCCAGTTCGATCTCGTCTTCGATTTCGGGGACGTTCGCGACGGCGTCTTTCGACTCACTGGTGAACGGCACGTTGGTCGAGGCGACGTGGACCATGATGACGGCAGGTCCGTTCGGCAGTCCCGACCCGCCAGGCTGGTCCAGGCCGTAGTTGCGCCAGCCGATCGACTTCACGACGTCGGTCGTCGCACAGGCGCCTCGCTGGTAGACGAGCGGGACGCGATTGGCGAATCGCAGGACGTCAGCCGACCCCTCGGCCTCGAGTTCGCCGCCGTAGGCGATGCCGGCTTCGACGACGAACGGATCGCCACCGGAGACCTCCGCGTCGCGCGTCGCCGCCGCGTAGAAGTCGGCGTCGAACTCCTTCTTGAGTCCGGCTTCGATCAACTCGTCCGTGATCGGCGCGAGACATCGTGTCGGCGGGGCCATGATGTCGGTCGAGCGCATCGCTTCGACCAGATCACTCGCACCGTCACGGTCGTCTGCGAGTTCGCGCACGAGCGGCGGATCCGTCGGGACGGTCGCCATGAGTCCCCAGAGTTCCTCGGTGACGTTCTCACGTGCTGTATCACCGAAACTCGTGTCGTCTCGATCTTCGGTTAGCTCGGCGGCCCGGTCGACGTGTGAGCGAAGTGTCGCCCGCGTGAGTCGGTGGCGGTGGTCGTCCTCGTCTGCGAACTTGCCGGCCAATCGTGTGGCGAAGGCGTCCAGCACGGCGTCGTCCTTCCGAGAACTGGTCGCGTCGTTCACTCGCCGGTAGAGGTCGGCGGCCGTTCGCGTCTCGTCGATCGACAGGTCGTCGTCCGACGTGACGGGCGCTAGCTCCAGCCACGCCGCTTCGACGGCGTTCTCCCTGACGGTCGTCCCGAACGTCGTGCCGTGTGCCTCCTCGGCCGCTGTCGCCGCATCGTCGACGATTTCCTCGACATCGTGGTAGGCGACGCGTCCGGCGTCGTCGATTTCGGCGGCGATGGTCGTCGCGAATTCTTCGGTCGCGCTGGCACCCTTGTTCGCCGTTGCTTCTGTCACTGCAGCGACGACGTCGACGTCCTCACCGGAAACGGGTGCCGGCCATGTCATCCCGCGGCCGAAGTGTCGGTCGCGGAACGCTTCGATGACAGATTCTGCCGTCTTCTTGCCGACCCGGGTAAACTCGTTCTGGAGGAAACCGGAGATGGAGTGTGAGTCGGTCGCCTCGAGCATCTTCAGGACAGTTCCCAGCTCTACACCGTGTGGATGCGGTCGGATCTCCTCGGTCTCGTCGGGTAACTGGTCGGTCACGCGCTCGAATTTGAAGTGCTCGGACGGCTCCTTCAACTCGATCCGCGCGTGGGGATTGACGACAGCCGTGTGTTTGATGTAGTCGTGAAGCTGCTGGCGGGCGCGCATGTTGGCTTCCATCTCGATTTCGATGCGCGTCCCGTGAGGCCGATCCCACGTCGTCTGCTTGTCGACGCTGATCTCCGGTTCGTTCTCGTCGGTGTCGACGATGAGCTCGTAGTACTGTGCGTCTGCCGAACCCTGCGTGCGGCTCGTGATCTTGGCTGGCTTTCCGCTGGTCAACTGCGAGTAGAGGACGGCGGCAGAGATACCAATCCCCTGCTGGCCGCGACTCTGTTCTCTGGCGTGAAAGCGAGAGCCGTAGAGCAATTTCCCGAATACTTTCGGAAGGGAGTCCTTGGTGATCCCGGGACCGTTGTCCTCGACGATCAGTCGGTAGTACTGCCCGTTTTCCTGGATCTCGACGTAGATATCCGGGAGAATAGCGGCCTCTTCGGCGGCGTCCAGCGCGTTGTCGACGGCTTCTTTCACAGCCGTGACGAGGCCCCGGGCACCGCTGTCGAAGCCGAGCATGTGCTTGTTCTTCTCGAAGAACTCGGCGATCGAAATCGCCCGTTGACTCTCCGCGAGCTCCTGGGCGATTTCTGATTCGTCACCGAGTGACGACTGAAGCGACGTCATTACGGAATCGATTGCAGTGGTACCCTTAAAACGTTCCCGCTACCCTGGTGAAAGTGAAATCTCGCTGGGATCCAATGAGTCGGTGTGGTCTGACGACTGCTTAATCAGCTAGCGATACAGACCGGTCTGAGGGGCTGTCCGATGCATCTCGGGAGCGGTTCGAGAGGCAATTCCAGTTGTCTCTACGTTCGCGTCCTCCTAAAACTGCTCTGTGCGAGCAGGACACTCCGGAATGCGTCGGGCCCACTCCGGAATGCGTCGGGCGGCTGATTCGCGCTCGCGCGCGTACGTGAGTTTTATTACTACTCAGCCGCTACCCGAAGACAGGTTTTCCATGTCACAGGAACGCGAGTACGGCGCTGGCCAAATTCAGGTCCTCGAAGGACTTGAGGCCGTACGAAAACGGCCGGCGATGTACATCGGCTCTACTGACTCACGCGGACTCCATCATCTGGTCTACGAGGTCGTCGACAACTCTATCGACGAAGCACTCGCAGGCCACTGTGAAGATATCACCGTCACGATCCACGAAGACGGCTCCGTTAGCGTGGTCGACGACGGCCGCGGGATCCCCGTGGACACACACGAGGAGTACGACCGTCCCGCCCTGGAGGTTATCTTGACGGTGCTTCACGCCGGCGGGAAGTTCGACAGCAAATCCTACCAGGTCTCCGGCGGCCTCCACGGCGTCGGTGTCTCCGTCGTCAACGCACTCTCCGAACGGCTCGAGGTCACCGTCACGCGTGACGGTGGTATCTACGAACACGGCTTCGATCGCGGCGAACCCGACGGTGAGATGGAGCAAGTCGGTGAGCCCGACGCCTCGAACGAAACCGGAACGTCGATCCGGTTCTGGCCGGACGACCAGATCTTCGAGACGCTCGAGTTCTCGTACGCGACGCTTTCGAACCGTCTCCGCGAACTCGCGTTTCTCAATTCCGGCGTCGCGATCACGCTCAGAGACGAGCGCGAGGTCGACGACGAGGGCGTGATCGTCCAGGAGACGTTCGAGTACGACGGCGGCATTCGCGAGTTCGTCGAGTACATCAACGAAACCCGCTCGCCCCTGCACCGTGACGTCGTCTACTTCACGGACGAGGACCAGAGTATTCAGGTCGAGGTCGCCATGCAGGCCACCGAGGAGCTGCAGGGTTCGATCCACGCCTTCGCCAACAACATCAACACACGCGAAGGCGGGACCCACCTCACCGGGTTCAAGACTGCGCTCACGCGCGTCGTCAACGATTACGCAAACGAGAACGACCTCCTCTCCGATCTCGACGAGAACCTGAAGGGAGAGGATATCCGCGAGGGGCTCACCGCCGTCATCTCGGTCAAACATCCCGATCCGCAGTTCGAGGGCCAGACGAAGACCAAACTGGGCAACAGCGAGGTCCGCGGGATCGTCGAGGGAGCCATGCACGACGGCCTCGCGACGTACTTCGAAGAGAACCCCGACACGGCCCAGGCCATCGTTCTGAAAGCCGTCGAGGCGGCGAAAGCTCGCAAAGCCGCGAAACAGGCGGAAGAACTCACCCGCCGTAAATCTGCACTGGACTCGACCGCACTCCCTGGCAAACTCGCAGACTGTCAGACCCGAGATCCGGACGAAGCCGAACTCTTCATCGCGGAGGGTGACTCCGCAGGTGGCAGCGCGAAACAGGCTCGGAACCCGGATTACCAGGCGATCCTCCCCATCAAAGGGAAGATTCTAAACGTCGAGAAACACCGGCTCGATCGCATCCTCGAAAACGACGAGATTCGAAACCTGATCACCGCGATCGGCGCCGGGATCGGCGACGAGTTCGATCTCGACGAAGTCCGGTACAAGAAGATCATCATGGCCACGGACGCCGACGTCGACGGGGCCCACATCCGGACCCTGCTGTTGACGTTTTTCTACCGCCACATGCGGCCACTGATCGAACACGGGTACGTCTACGCAACCCAGCCGCCGCTGTACCGCATTCGCTACCGCGGTGAGACCTACGACGCGATGACCGACGCAGAACGTGACGAGATCGTTGCGGAGAAGTGCGACGGCAATCCCTCCCAGGTCCAGCGCTTCAAGGGCCTCGGGGAGATGAACCCCGAACAGCTCTGGGACACGACGATGAACCCGGAGAACCGCATCCTCAAACAGGTGTCCATCGAGGACGCAGCGGCCGCAGACCGGATGTTCTCGGTCCTGATGGGCGACGCCGTCGAACCTCGCAAACAGTTCATCAAAGAGAACGCCCCCGAGGCGGAGTGGGTGGATATCTAAAATGACCGACCTTTTGCGCTGCGGTCAATCGCGCTGGCGGCTTCGCCGCACAGCGCGATGTCCCTCGGCAAAATGTCGATCAAAAGCACTCCTCCCCCACCTCCGGTGGGGTCGTCGGCCCGCTCGCGCGTCCCCAAGAGGGACGCGCTCACGGTGGAACGCATTTGCGACTACCGCAGACGCTAGGCCAATCGCTACTGTAACCCTGGTAACTGAGACATGAGTTCTGAAGCCCCCGATCCGAGTGACGTCGAGGCGCGGACCGTCGAGACGGTTCGGATCGAAGACGAGATGGAGCAAAGTTACATCGACTACGCGATGAGCGTCATCGCGGGACGCGCCCTGCCGGACGTCCGTGACGGGTTGAAGCCCGTCCACCGGCGCATCCTCTATGCGATGCACGAGATGGGCGTCACCAGCGGGTCGAGTCACCGCAAGTCCTCGTCCGTCGTGGGCGAGACGATGGGTGACTACCACCCCCACGGCGACAGCCCGATCTACGACGCGCTGGTGCGGATGGCTCAGGATTTCTCGATGCGCTACCCGCTGGTCGACGGCCAGGGGAACTTCGGGTCGATGGACGGCGATCCGGCTGCAGCGGCCCGGTACACTGAGGCCCGGATGGCGCCCCTCGCGGAGGAGTTGCTGACCGACATCGAGAAGGACACCATCGACTTTCAGCCCAACTACGACGATCGCCTGCAGGAACCGACGGTCCTTCCGTCGGCGTTTCCCAATCTGCTCGTCAACGGGTCGTCCGGGATCGCGGTCGGCATGTCGACGAACATCCCGCCGCACAACCTGGGCGAGGTGATCGACGCGACGGTCGAACTCATCGAGAACCCCGAGGCCACCGTCGAGGACCTGATGGAGCACGTCAAGGGCCCCGACTTCCCGACGGGTGCCAACATCGTCGGTCGCGACGCCATCTACTCGGCGTACAAGACCGGCCGCGGACGCATTCGCGTCCGGGCCGAGTTCGAGGTCGAAGAGTGGAAGCCAGACCGTGATCGCATCGTCATCACCGAGATTCCCTACCAGCAGAACAAGGCGAAGCTAGTCGAGCGTATCGCCGAGGACGTCAACGAGGGCGAAATCGAGGGGATCTCCGACCTGCGAGACGAGTCCGACCGCAACGGCGTCCGCATCGTCGTCGAACTCAAACGCGGCGCGAACACCGAGATCGTCAAGAACCGTCTGCTCGAGAACCACCTGGAGCGGACCTTCGGCGTCATCAACCTCGCACTGGTCGACGGCCAGCCACAGGTGCTGACGCTGAAGGAGACGCTGGAGGAGTACATCTCCCACCGACGCGAAGTCGTCCGCCGCCGCTCCGAACACGACCTCGCCGAGGCCGAAGACCGTGCCCACATCCTCGAGGGACGGTTGAAGGCGCTCGACATCATCGACGACGTCGTCGACCTCATCCGTAACTCCGAGGATCGGGACGAGGCCCGTACCGGCCTCGAGAACGAGTTCGGCTTCTCCGAGGCGCAGGCAGCCCACATCGTCCGGATGCAACTCGGGAGCCTCACCAACATGGAGGCGGCCGAACTCGAAGCCGAGTACGAGGATGTACAGGACGAAATCGAGTATCTGACTTCCATTCTCGAAAACGAGTCGAAACTCCTCGGCGTCATCAAAGACGAACTCCGGGCGATCAAAGACGAGTACGACGACGACCGACGCACGTCGATCATCGAAGACGTCGGTACCGTCACACACGAGGACCTCATTCCGGAAGAAGAGGTTCTCATCGTCATGACCGAAGACGATTACGTCAAGCGCATGCCCGTCTCGAACTTCGACCCGCAGGGCCGTGGAGGCAAAGGTATCATCGGCTGTGACGTCAAGGAAGACGATCGGGTGACGACCGTCTTCCAGGCGAACACGCACGACTACCTGCTCTGTTTCACCAATCAGGGCCAGGTCTACCAGCTCAAAGCCTACGAGATCCCGGAGATGGGGCGGACGGCACGCGGTAAATCCGCCGTCAACATCCTCGATCTCGATCCCGGGGAGGAACTCACCGCCATCGTCGACACCGACGCGTTCGGCGACGACGAGTTCGTCACCATGGTCACTCGCCACGGCTACGTCAAGCGGACCCGTGGTGACGAGTTCGACAACATCCTCACTACCGGCATCATCGCCGCCTCGCTAGAAGATGGCGACGAACTGGTCGACGTCGAGGTCACCGACGGCACGAACGACCTCGTCATCGGCACGGAGCAGGGAATGACGATCCGCTTCGACGAGACCGAGGCCCGTGCGATGGGGCGCAACGCCCGTGGGGTCAACGGGATCAAACTCGAAGGAGACGACGCGGTGGCTGGGCTGGTCGCCACGACCGAAGCCGACGAGCGGGCCCTGCTCACCGTCACGGAGAACGGCTACGGCAAGCGGACGCTACTCTCCGAGTACCGCACTCAGTCACGGTACGGCAAGGGACTCATCGACATCAAGACCGAGGAGCGAAACGGGCCAGCCACCGCGCTGAAGGCGGTGGCACCCGACGACCAGCTCGTCATCATGAGCGAGCGTGGACAGATCATGCGGACGCGAGCCAGTGAAATCTCGACGGTCAGCCGAAACACGATGGGTGTGACGGTCATGGACGTCGAGGCCGGCGACGCGGTCGCGAGCGTCGACGTCCTGTCCGTCGACGTCGACACCGAGGAGTCTGACTGAGGCGTCCGTCGGATCCGTTTTGCTGCGATCGCTAATCGAAAACGAGGGTTCGAATCCTCTCATCCTCCGTAGCATCACTTCAGGGGGTGTGTCCGCTTCAAGATCGACGGGAAGCGGTGTACCGCAGACAGTGTCGAAAACCGTGTCCGTGAGCGTCGATAGTCGGACTGTTCAGTGAGCTGGTTCTTCCGCTGGGGCGATCATCTCCTCGATCTGGAGAATCAGTACGTTGTTGGTATCGTCTTTTCCGTCGAGCGTTCCCTCGACGACGAGTTTCGAGAGCGGTGTCGGCCCGACGCGTATCCGGTCCTCGTCACTGACGTCGAGTGAGCCCTGAATGTGGACTTCGGCCCGACACAGGTCGGGATGGTGAACGCTCGAGAGGTCGATCTCTTCGACGACGATGTCCTCGACTGGCTCACCGTCGACGGCGAGTGGCACCGGGGCTGGTTCGTCGAGTTGTTGTACGCCGAGGGCCTCGAAGGCTTTCGCCGTCGGTTTGTACCCGCCCTTGGGACCGGGCACACCTTCGACGAGCTGGAGGGCTTTCAGGCTCTGCATCTGATTCCGGATCGTCCCCGGGTTCCGGTCGACCTGTTCGGCGATGTCCTCGCCTTTGATCGCGTCCTCGGCTCCAGCGTGGAGGTTCGTCAGCGCCCGCAAGATCATTTTCTGGCTGGAGGTGAGCTCGATGGACGACATACCAGACGTTCGCAGCAGTTTTTCTTAAATCCGCGGGTCTCGGTATCGTCACGGGAGCCCGGTTGGGCGGCGAACTACTTTCGATCTCGACACTACAATCTCCCTCGCTCGGAGAAATAAACCGGCGAAGGTGATCGCAGACCGCGATTGGCGCGGCCCGCTGTCACTCTGACAGTTTCGTCTCGTTTCGTGATCGGGTTCGGCCGCACTGTCTGTCTGACTCAGTGTTCCGCGTCGACGGGACGTCGGACGCGCACGTGTGCGGCGACATCTTCTGGCAGCGAAATAGTTCGATCCGCGCCGGCAGCCTGGGCCGTGATCATCCCGAACGGGGCGCGTTCGATAATCTCGAGTTCGACGCCTGGTTCGACCCCACGGTCGGCCAGATAGGACAGGACGTCGGGGTCCTCGTCGGCGACTTCTTCGACGACGACGGTGTCATCCGGTTCGAACGCGCTCACCGACTCCCCTGGGCCTACGCGGGGAGCGTCGAGATCAGCGTTCGGGATCGGTGAGCCGTGTGGGTCCACGTCGGGATCGTCGAGGGCGGCGGCGAGGCGCGCCTCGAAGTTCTCGCTGATGTGGTGTTCGAGTCGGTCCGCTTCGTCGTGGACTTCCGCCCAGTCGTAATCTAGGTGTTCCGCCAGATAGGCTTCCAGCAGTCGGTGGTGCCTGATCACCTCGATCGCGACGGTCTCGCCCTCCTCGGTGAGCGTGACGCCGTTGTACTTCTCGCGATCGAGCAGGCCGCGATCGGCGAGGGTCTCTAACATACTCGTCACGGTCGGCGACGTCACGTCCAGCTCGTCAGCGATCTCGGAGGTCCGGATTCGATCGTCGCGACCCCGTTCTAGCTGGTAGATCACCTTGAGGTAATCTTCCATGACGTCGCTCAGCATCATTCGGGTGAACCGTCGAGCCATCGGACCCTAAACCTGTCGTCGCCCGGTCCATCGGCCATCGATCGTCGCCGGCCGTTCGAACGGCCAGCCATTCAGCAGCAATTTAAGGTCACGCCACGGAGACGAATGCATGAGTCGAACCGTACGCATTATCGGTGCCCCAGTCGATTACGGGGCGAATCGGCGCGGTGTGGATATGGGGCCGTCGGCGATCAGGTACGCGGGACTGGCTGAGACGCTGGCGGCTGCAGGGATCGAAGCGCGAGACGACGGCGACCTCTTCGTCCCCCGCGCGGAAGAACGGGATCCGGATGCTGGAACGCTGGATCACGAGAACGCAAAATTCATCGACGAGGTCCAACGTGCCTGCGAGCACCTCGGCGATCGCATCGAGGAAACACTTGCAGAAGGGGAGTTTCCGCTCGTTCTCGGCGGCGATCACTCGATTTCGATCGGGACGATGCACGGCGCGTCGCGGGACGCCGACCTGGGCGTGGTCTGGTTCGACGCCCACGCCGACCTGAATACACCGTCGACCTCGCCAAGTGGAAACGTCCACGGGATGCCGCTCGCAGCCGCCCTCGGCTACGACGAGTTCGCCGACTGGGACTGGGCGAACGCACCAAACGTCCGGGAAGAGTCGGTCGCGTACGTCGGCCTTCGGAGCGTCGACGAGAAAGAACGCGAGGCGATTCGCGACAGCGAGATGACGGCTTTCACTATGGCGGACATCGACGAACGAGGAATCACGGCGGTCGTCGAAGACGCGCTTGCCGCCGCGACCGAAGGGACCGACGGCCTGCACGTCAGCCTCGACCTCGACTGGCTCGACCCGTCGGCCGCACCTGGGGTCGGGACACCGGTCCGTGGCGGCGTCACGTACCGCGAGGCCCACTCGGCGCTCGAGGTTGTCGCCGAACACGCCGAGGCACACGACTCGTTGCGATCGATGGACGTCGTCGAAGTGAACCCGATCTTAGACGAGTCGAACGAGACCGCCTCGGTTGCGACGGAGATCGTCGCCAGTGCCTTCGGAAAGCGGACTATCTAACGCGTCGTTTGGGATATTTGGGCGCAGAAGCTACCCACTCGGTAGTCCTGGGGTACGTGAGTGATCCGCACACACGGAGCTGTGGCTTTCAACAGCTTTGTATTGGAGCTATCCCGAGTTCACAGTATGAGTACCGACGTCGTCGTACTCGGGTCCGGATACGCCGGAGCCGGTGCGGTCAAGTCACTGCAATCGTCACTCGGCTCGGACGCCGACCTGACCTGGATTTCCGACACAGACTATCACCTCGTGCTCCACGAGGTTCACCGCGTGATTCGTGATCCGGCAGTGCAGGCTGACATCACGATTCCGACCCGCGACATCGCCGACCGGTCCACGACGTTCGTCACCGACACCGTGGTCGCCGTCGATACGGACGATCAGACCGTCGAACTCGAGGACGCCGAGTCGGTCTCCTACGATTATCTCGTCGTCGCACTGGGAAGCCAGACGGCTTACTACGGCATTCCCGGCCTCGACGAGCACTCGCTCACGCTGAAGAGTCTCGACGACGCGCTCTCGATCCACGAGGCCGTCGACGCGGCTAGTGAGGAGGCCACCCGGAGCGAACCCGCCCAGATCGTCGTCGGCGGTGCCGGGTTGTCGGGCATTCAGACCGCGGGCGAACTCGCCGAGTTCAGAGACGATCGTCGGGCTCCGATCGAGATCCACCTCGTCGAAGCGATGGAGGAGATCTTCCCGGGTCACGATCCGTCGATCCAGGGTGCGCTTCGTGAGCGACTCGAGGACGCGGGCGTGACGATCCACACCGACGACCCGATTACCGAAGCGACCGAGGATGCAATCAGCTTCGACGAGGGCGACCCGCTCGAGTACGACGTGTTGATCTGGACCGGTGGCATCACCGGCCAGGACGCACTCGACGAGACGGCCCTCGACAACCAGCACAACCGGGTCGAGGTCGAGTCGAACTTCCAGACCTCGGACGAGAACGTCTTCGCGATCGGCGACTCGGCTATCGTCGACCAGGGAGATCAGCCCGCGCCGCCGACCGCCCAGGCGGCCTGGCAAGCGGCAGAAGTCGTCGGCCGAAACGTCGCCCGAGCGATCGAGGGCCGGCCGCTCGAAACGTGGGAGCACGAAGACAAGGGGACCGTCGTTTCGATCGGTGACCACGCCGTCGCTCACGAGGTCAAACCCGCGTTCGGCGTCGGACTGCCGGTCTCCACCTTCGGCGGCTTCCCGGCACGCAATCTGAAGAAACTGATCGCCGCCCGCTGGATCGCCGACCTCATCGGCTGGAACGCGGCCCGAAAGCGCTGGTCGTCGCTGTAGAACCGGTCATTTCTTTTCTCACCCGGATCGCTTGCCGGGTGGTACCGTGCTGTCCGATCAGTCGTCCGAATTCGCTGTGTCGTCCCCGTCGTCACGAACGTGCTCGGTGTCCTGTGTGGTCTCGCCGCCGTGGACGTCCCCGCTCGACATCGGGCGGGCGGGCACACCGGCGACGACGGCTCCTGCCGGAACGTCTCTGGTGACGAGCGAGTTCGCCGCGACGCTCGCCCCGGGACCGATTTCCACGCCCGGCAGGATGATCGCCCCTGCCCCGATCATCGCCTGTTCACCGACGACGACCTCTCCGGTCCGATACTCGTCCTGGAGAAACTCGTGACAGAGGATCGTGGCGTCGTACCCGACGAGTGCGTCGTCTTCGAGGGTGATGAGTTCCGGCCAGAAGACGTCTGGCGTCGCCTCCAGTCCCCAGGAGACGCGCTCCCCGACGGTTACGCCGAGTCGACGGAGGAGCCAGCGTTTCAGTTTCAGACTCGGTGAAAGCCGGACGAGCCAGACGACGGCGTAGGAGATGGCGACACGGAGTGGGTTGCGTTCGCCGGGCCAGCCGGACAGGGAGTTTCCGGGGCCCGGTGTCGGGTGTCGATCGATCCGGTCGTGACGTGAGGGATCGTCGGAAGGCACTGTCCCCGTGTTAGATTCGCGGGTACAAGAACGTATTCGACGGTGACCGCTTCAGCGTTTCACCACTGTCGAAAACCGGCGAGGTCGATCTGCGTTGGTCTCGCGTGACGAGCTTGATTCGCGCTGGCCTAGCGTGTCGAGTTTGATCCGCGTTGGTCTCGCGCGTCGGCTTACTCGTCGCGGAGTTCGGTCATGTGGTCGATCCGCCGCTGCACCAGCTCCTCGGTCCCGATGTCGTGGCGGATATGCAGCCCGTCCTCGCCGGCGACGGTAAGGGCGTCCTCGGCGATGGTCTCGGCGTGGGCGATCGAGTCGGCACGGCCGACGACGGCGAACGATCTGGAGGTCGTCGTGTAGATGCCGTCGTCGCGCTCGTCGACGCTTGCGTAGTATAGCAGGGCGTCGCCGGCACTCTCTCGCGGCTGCTCGCCGCTCGAGTTTTCCGTGGCGCGGGTCGCCCGCGCCACGCTCTCTTCGTCGAGTTTTACGCGCGCACCGGCTTCGGGGTCGGTGGGGTAGCCTTCTGGCACGGCGTACTTACAGACCGTCGCTCGCTCGTCGAAGGTAAGCTCGGGGAGGGAATCGCCGTTTCTGGCAGCGGTCAGTACGTCGAGGAAGTCGGTTTCGAGGACGGGAAGCGTGTTCATCGCCTCCGGGTCGCCGAAGCGAGCGTTGAACTCGACGACCTTCGGTCCGTCGGCGGTGAGCATGAACTGGCCGTAGAGGATGCCCTTGTAGTCGTCGAGGGCCTCGACCGTCGCCTCGACGATCTCGACGGCGCGGTCGTAGTCGCCCTCGCGCATGAACGGGAGAGCCACGCCGGGCGCCGAGTAGCTGCCCATACCGCCGGTGTTTGGTCCCTCGTCGCCCTCGTAGGCGCGCTTGTGATCTTGCACGGCGGGTGCCGTTCGCACGGAACCGTTGGCGACGAACGCCTGCACCGTAAACTCCTCGCCGACGAGGCGCTCTTCGAGGACAATCCGGTCGTAGTCGGACTCGCGGATGTAGTCCTTTCCCTCCTCGGCGGTGACCTGATCGCCGATGACCTTTACGCCCTTGCCACCCGTGAGCCCGGCCGGCTTGATCGCGAGGTCGCCGTCGTACTCGTCGATGTACTCGCAGGCGGCTTCCGAGTCGTCGAACGTCTCGAAGTCGGGGCAGCCGGGGATGTCGTGTTCGGCCATGAACCGACGCTGGAAGGCCTTGTCCGTCTCGATCCGGGCGTCGGCTTCGCGGGGGCCGAACGCGTAGACGCCAGCTGCCTCCAGCTCGTCGACGATTCCCTCGGCGAGCGGGCCCTCGGGCCCGACGACGGCGATCGTCGCCTCGATCTCCTCCGCATAGGCGACGACGGCGTCGGTGTCGCTGGTATCGAGCGTCACGAAGTCCGTCGCCAGGGCGGCGATTCCCGGATTACGATTTCCCGCACAGGCGTACAGGTCGACCTCGCTGTCGGCCAGACTGCGGGCGATGGCGTGTTCACGGCCACCACCGCCGATGAGGAGTACGATGTCGCGCATATTTGACCACGGGAGCGGCCGCCGTGTAAACGTTACCGTTTCGATCACTGAAATTTCGATCGTCGGCGGATGCCCGCGGCGTCGATTGCCGAGGCGGAATCCCTCAAGAGTAAAACAGGGTTGGCCGCCGCCCGCGTTCGTCTGCGACGTCGTCGGCCGACCCCACTGTCGTCGATTCCTGGTCGAGCAGTGCGTCGAGGACGTCGATCGCTGCCTCCCCGTGGAGCGGTCGGTTGTCGTTGCCACATTGGTCGTCCATGATGCATGCCGGACAGCCGTCGATCCGGCCGCAGTCACAGCCGGCGATCAGCGCCCGTGCTCGTTCGGCGATCGCCTCGAACTCGTCGTATATCGCCCGCGAAAACCCGAGCCCGCCCTCGACGCCGTCGTAGATGAACCAGCCGCTTGCTGGCGGGCGATCGAGGTCGTCGGCGCGTGAGCGAATCGTCGCCTCGGCCGCCGCGATCGACTCCGGCGCCCGGGTCGTCTCTCCGACGGCGTCGTCTGATTCCGCAGGATCGGCCGTCGACGCCGCCTGATGCGCGTCGAGCGAGAGCGTCGCGAGCCCGCCGAGATCTCGTTTGTCGACCATCAGTTCGAGCGGTGCGACGCCGATGGTGGCGTGTTCGGCGGCGTGCAGTCCCCCGGCGTAGCCGACGTGGACGCCCTCGCCGAATTCGCCGTCGAGTTCGGGCACCGCGAAGTCGCTGTAGCGGTCGACCAGTCGGGCTTCGACATCGGCTGGGACCTCGAGCCAGCACAGTTGTGTTTCCATCGGGAGCGCCGGGAGCCCGGTCGGGACGTTCTGGCGACGCTTCTGGCCGCCCTCGATTCGCACCTGGTCGAAGGAGCCGTAGTACGAGAGGACGGTTCCGGTGCCGTGGTGCAGGACGAAGTCGCCGATCTCCCGCGACCGTTCGGATTCGGCGTCGAGGACGGTCACCTCGCGGTTCGTCCGCGTGTAGTAGTCTACGTCGACCGGCTGGATCACGACGTGGGGCTTCGGTCCCTCGTGGACGACGTCCGTGACCTCGTACTGGTGGCCCTCGTGGAGACGGACGGCCCCTTCGTGGAAATCACGGAAGACACGTTCGCGAGCGAGCGGCTCCATCTCTGGGTCGTGGCGGGCGTCGACGCCGTCTGCGAGACGAACCTCGTACTCCTGACCCGCGGTGGCGTACATCGACACCGAGGATTGCGGTCGTGGCGGGCCGGTGTAGGAGACGCCGGTCTCCAGTTGCCCGGAGAGGTGACCCGCTCGCCGCCAGAGTTCCACGGCGGATTCGAGTCGCTCGCGGTCGGCGAAGTTCTCGGCGTCGGTCTCGTCGAGCGCGAGTTCGTCCGCCGCACAGCGAACGTGCGTCGCGAAGACCGCGTCGTTCTCCGTATCGACGACGGCGTCCTCCACGTCGGACTCGGTGAGGTAGGATGGATTGGAGACGACGTACTGGTCCAGGGTCCGGTGGTCGGCGACGAGCACCGAGAGTGCGCGCTCGGTCCCACGGCCCGCTCGGCCGATCTGCTGCCAGAATGCCTGGCGTTGACCGGGGTAGCCCAGCTGGACGGTCGCGTCCATCGCGCCGATGTTGAGCCCGAGTTCCAGCGCGTTCGTCGAGGCGACGCCGTCGAGCGATCCCCTCTTCAAGCCCTGTTCCGTCGCGTGTCGAGAGTTGCGCGCGTGCCCGGCGTGATAGGAACGGAGATCGCTGGCACGTTCTGGTTCCGCGTAGTAACCCGACCATCGCTCTCGGCCGCGCTCGGCGCGCTCGATCGAGAGCTCGGCGAGCTTTCGCGAGGGGGTAAACAGGAGCGTCTGGGCCCCGTGGTAGGTGAGGTGGCTGAAGAGCCGCGGTGCCTCGACGGAGGCCGGGAGGCGATCGGCGCGTGCTCCATCGGGGTCATCGGTTTCGTCCGGGTCGGGATGGAATGCATCACCATCCTCCTCGTCGGCTGTCGACGCGCGCGGCGGGTTCCAGAGAACCAGTTCGCGCGGGCCTCGGGGTGAACCGTCCTCGTCGACGACGGTGACGGGTTCGTCGATCAGGGCCTCGGAGTGGGCAGCCGGATTGCCGATCGTCGCGCTCGTCAGGACGAATCCCGGGTCGACGCCGTAGTAGGTGAGCACTCGTTTGAGGCGGCGAATCGTCCAGGCGACATGCATGCCGTGGACGCCGGTGTACGTGTGGGACTCGTCGATCACCACGAGATCGCACGCGCCGTAGAAACTGGCCCAGCGATCGTGGTCGTGGAGGTAGGTGTTCACGCCCGCGAAGTTGGTGACGATCACGTCGGCCGTCTCGCGAATCTCGCGGCGAGTCTCTCCGTGCTCGGTGTCGCCGTCGTAGACCCGGACGGTGACGTCGAGCCCGAGCGCCTCGTAGAGGTCGTTCAGCTCCCGTTCCTGGTCACGGGAGAGGGCCTTCGTCGGGTAGACGACGAGTGCGGTCGACCCTCGCTGACTGTGTTTCTCCCTGCTCGCGTCAGGTCCCGAGTCGCCAGCCTGGTAGTGTCTGGCGATCTGCAGGCCGTATACCAGTGTCTTCCCCGAGGCGGTACTCGTGGTGACGCAGACGTTCTCGTCGCGGGCGAGTGCCTCGAGTGCGTCGGCCTGGTGAGCATAGAGGTCGTGATCGAGCGGGCCGGCGAGCGCCGGTTGTAAAACGTCGCCCGCACGGATCGTCGTCGCTTCGCGTGCAGGTACGTCGACGACGGTCGCGTCGCCTGGCGTACCGGGATACGTCTCGATGACGCCCTCGCCCGTGATCGGGATGCCGTCGCAGTCGGTCGATTCGTCCGTCTCGGACGTCCACTCGTTTCGGGTCATCAGGCAAAATCACCCAGGCCGGTCTGGCCGGCTGGTGTTCGATCGCAATCGTGTGCTGCCATAGGGGCGTCCATCAGTGCGTCGTAGATTGCCCACAGCGCGCGGCAGTCGTCCTCGCAGTAGCGTTCGTGGCGATCCCAGTCGAGGGGTTCGCCCGTGCGGACGAACCGCGAGTAGGCGGCTGCCGTCGTCGCCCCGTCGAGGCCGGTCCCTGCGCGCTCGTACCCCAGAGCCTCGGCGACGGCCGTCAGTTTGTTCGTTCGCCCGGGAAGCACGGCGTTTCCGTCGGTGACCGCCCAGCGGTACAGATCACGTTTCCCGATCGATTCCCAGGGATCCCGATACGCCGGGACGTATCGCTCGACGAAGGCCCCGAGGTGTTTGTAATCGAACCGCCACCCGTTCCACGTGAGCAGGGTTCGATCCGACTGCGACCCAACCAGCCACTCGACGAACGTTTCCACGACGGCTCCCGGGTCCGAGGGATCGCGTCGTTCGACGAACGCGCGATAATTATCTGTTGCAGGATCGTAGACGCCGATCTGCCAGATGATCGACGGCGAGAGGCCGTCCGTCTCGATGTCGAGACACAGCGGCGGGTCAGCGTCTCCGCTTCCCGGGAGCGCTTCTTCCGTCACACGACGGGGTTCACCGGTTTCTATGACGCGGGCGTGCTGTCGCATGCGATCGGCAGCACTGGCGCCGATTCCCGGGAGGGCTGCCAGTTCGGAGACCGGAGTCTCGAGGAGGTCGGCCCTGCTTCGAACGTCGCGGTCGGCCAGCCCCTGCGCCGTCTTCGGACCGACGCCGTCGACCGCACGGATACCGAACGCGTCGCTTCCGATCGAGTCGACGGAACGGATCGGCCAGTGGTCGGCGACCCCGGTTCCGTCGGTTGCGTCATCGTCAGCATATTCTTGGGAGGCATCGTGCCCGAGACGCATCGTAACGACGGTCCCGCTATCGCCGTAGTCGTCGATCGACCCGACACCGCGGAGACGCAGCGAGACGGTCGCCGCCCCCTCGCGTTCCGACCGCTCGTCCAGTCGGTTCGCAGCCGGTTCGCGAACGTCGCGGACCGTGGCGTCTTCGCGGTCGAGGACCCAGCATCGATCGTATTCGGCGGGCAAGCGACCGGTCAGGATCGTCACGCGGGACCGACCGGCGGGAACGACGTCCGCGAGCGCGTCGGCGTGATCGAGCGATGCCTCGAGCGTCGTTTGATCGACCGAGACACCGACGTCGTCGCAGACGAGAATCACGGGTCTGTTGGGCGCATCGGCGTGGACCTCGGCCACCGTCGAGGCAGCTTTCGACAGTGCGGTGGCCCTCTGGACCGGGACGATCGAGGTTTCGCCGACGGCATGGTTCTGTACGGCGCCGTCCACGCGGCCAAGTGGCGGGTGGATGACCGGTCCCTCGAACACCTGTCGTGCGCGAGCGACGGCCTGTGGGCGTCGGTCGGGGCCGGGGAGCAAGACGAGGTCGGGCTCGACGTGCGCTCGAACGTCGGTCAGGGCGGTTGACTCGCGCGTCGCGGCCATCTCTGCGGGAATGGCGAGCACGGTCGACTCGACGGCGGCATCCATCGCACGGGGGAAGGTGGGCCCGTCTCAAGAGGGTTCCGAGACCGGGGCGAAAGTGAACAATGGGAGCGCCCAGTTTGCCGTGTAGTTGGAACGATGGCACGTTCCTCCCGGGCGTGGCCAGCTAACCTTCGATATTCTCGCCGAGCCAAAATAGTGCTTGATAGGTTCTCCCTGCTCTTTTCCAGGGTTACAGGGCCCGAAAGGACGTATCATCGGACTTTATGCTCTCCCACGCAGAGTACCGCACAATGCAACAGTATCTGGATCTGGTCGACGACGTCCTCGCCTCTGGGACGTACAAGCCCAACCGGACGGGCGTCGACACGATCTCACGCTTCAGTCGCCACTACGAGGTCGACTTACAGGAGGGGTATCCACTCCTGACGACCAAGCAGATGGATGGCTACCGCTGGAACTCGATGATCCACGAGGTCTGCTGGTACCTCTCCGGCGAGGAGCACATCCGGACGCTCCGTGAGGAGACCAGGATCTGGGACGCCTGGGCCGACGACGAGGGGCGGCTGGACACCGCGTACGGTCGCTTCTGGCGGCGCTTTCCGGTTCCGGAAGAGTCGGCGCAACTAGACGGCGAGTCCTGGCCCGACGACGCACAGCGCTGGGTGACCGAGGAGGCCGACGGGCGGACCACGTTCGACCAGTTGCAGTACGTGATCGACACGCTCTCGGACAGCCCGAACTCGCGTCGACTCGTCGTCAACGCCTGGCATCCGGCGAACGCGGCCGTCTCGACGCTTCCGCCGTGTCACTACACGTTCGTCTTCAACGTACAGGGCGACCGACTCAACTGCCACCTGACCCAGCGCTCGGGCGACGTCGCGCTCGGCGTTCCGTTCAACGTCGCCGCCTACTCCCTGCTCACGAAAGTGATCGCCAACCAGACCGGCTTCGAACCCGGCACGTTTGGTCACACCATCGTCGACGCACACGTCTACTGCGGGACGGGCGAGCGCGGCGAGTGGTACGCGGACAACCTGGACGCCTTGCAGGATCGACTGGCCGACGTCGACGATCGAGCGGCGTACCGAGACGTTCGTGACTGGATCGAGGCGACCGCACCGCCAGAAGCTGCCGGTGCGGAGAACATGGATCACGTTCCCGGATTGCTCGAACAGTGTGCCCGGGAACCACTCTCGCGACCGACGCTCTCGGTGGCCGACGTGTCGATCGACGACATCACCGCGGACGATGTCGAACTCCGCGACTACGAGAGCCACGACGGACTGACCTTCGGCGTGGCGGAGTGAGCATGCCTGGAACCGACGCTGGCGAGGTCGACAACGGGTTCGGGGACGCCGATAGATCCGATCCCGCCGAAACGGCGATCGAGACGGCCCTCGAACTCGTCGCGATCGTCGCCGTCGCCGAAAACGGCGTCATCGGTGTCGACGGGGAGATGCCCTGGCACATCCCCGAGGATCTGGCGCACTTCAAACGAGAGACGACCGGGCACCCGGTTATCATGGGTCGAGTCACCTACGAGAGCATCGTCGCGGGACTCGGCGAGCCGTTGCCCGATCGCACCTCGATCGTCCTCACCTCACGCGCGTTCGAGACGCCCGAGAACGTGCTGGTGGTCGACGGGATCGACGCAGCCGTTCGCGCGGCCGAACGGGCCGATCGCGAACGCCACGACGGATCGGGTCGCACCTACGTCGCCGGCGGTGCGTCCGTCTACGAGCAGTTGCTCCCGGCCGTCGACCGGCTCGTCGTCACCGAGGTCGGTCGGGCGCCGGAGGGCGACGCCTTCTTCCCGGAAATCGACCCTTCCGTCTGGCGCGAGGTCGCGAGAGACGAACGCGAATCGGTCACGTTTCTCGAGTACGAACGTATCGGCTCGAAAGCGTAGTATTGCGGGCTATCACGGCGTCGTCGCGGTCGTTCCAGTCCGTGTGAGGAACGTTTTTCAGCCCGCGAGTGTTCACTTAGGCTATGGACCCGTTCGAGGGCGAGATCTCGCCCGGTTCGATCGAGTACGAACCGGTCAGCGTGAAGGACGTCCTCGTCGAGATGAAGGATACCGCGGAACTGTTGATCGACCTCTCGTTTTCCGCCATCCTCCACCAGCACCACGATCTCGCCCGGGAGGTCCTACGCTTAGAAGAGCGGATGGACCTCCTCGAACTGCGCGCCCGGATGAGCCTCCTGATGGCCGCTCGAAACCCGGACGACGCCGAACGGCTCGCCCCGGTGCTCGGGATCGTCGCTGCGACCGACCAGATCAGCGACGCGGCCGGTGACATCGCGAAGATCCTCGTCGAAGACGCCGGGTTACCGGACGCGATGCGAACGACGCTCCCGGAGGCGATCGAATCGCTCGAACGCACCGACGTGACAGAGACGTCGACATACGCGGGGCGAACACTGGTCGACATCGATCTCGAATCGGAGACGGGCGTCCGTGTCATCACGCTTCGGCGAGGCGACGAGTGGATCCTGGACCCCGGTCCGGAGACGGTCATCGAGGCCGGCGACGTGGCGTTCCTTCGCGGGACAGAGACGGATCTCGGGCCGGTCGTCGAGACGCTCACCGGTGAGGCCTACGAACTCCCGGAGCCAGAACCACCTGCCATCGCCGACCTCGAACGAGCGATCGACACGATCGTGCTCATGAAGGATTTGAGCGAACTGGCCGTCGACCTGGCCTACAGCAGCGTCCTCTTCGACAGTCAGGATCTGGCAGAAGAGGTCCGTAATCTCGAGATCGAAGTCGACGCGTTACAGTCGCGCTTTTCGGCGTGGGCCCTGAAGGCCGCGAGCGAGGCTGACGACCCGGTTCGGATTCGGGGGTTGATGATCCTCGCGAGCGCCACCGAAGAGATCAGCGACGCGGCGATCGACATCAGCGAAGGGATCTTCCGGCAACTCGACGTCCATCCCGTCGTCCAGCTGGCCGTCCAGGAGTCCGACGAGATCATCACTCGTATCACGGTCGACCCCGACAGCGACCTGGTCGGTGTGGAGATTGTCGATGGTCGCCTGGCGACAGACGCCGGAATGAGTGCCATCGCGATCCGCCGCCCGGACGACGGCTGGCTGCTGATCGCTGACGACGACGCGCAATTGCGCGCCGGCGACGTCCTCATCGCGAAAGGGACGCGTAACGCGGAGGAGTCGGTCCAGTCCCTCTCGCAGGCCTAGTCGCCCGTTTGATGTCGACCGTTCCGTCCAGAATTCACTCTCACAGCCCAACGACGAGCGACGCCACCGCGAGGAAGATGACGACGCCGAAGACGTCGATCAGACTCGTGATGATCGGGATCGTCGTGTCGTCGGGATCGACGCCGAGTCGATACGAGCCGTAGGTCGCCGCGAAGCTGAACACGACGACGAGTATCGCGATGGCGGTGCCGCTGCCGATCGAGATGGCGAGTAATACCGGGAGCGAGAGTGTCGACCCGATCACGAGTCCGACGAGGAACGCCCCCACGCCGAGGAGAGTGAAGATGGTGAGCGCCAGCGCGACGATCGCGACGACGTTCGCCCAGAGGTCTGGATCGCGCACGTCGAGGTCGGTCATACCCAGGTGAAACCGGGTCGTGAGCCGCGAGCTCAAGATGGCGCCGAGATTGCCGCCAGTCCCGATGATCGTCGGGACCATCACGGCGAGCAGGCCGTACTCTGCGAGGAGTTCCTCGGCCTCTTCGAGGGTAAGACCGGCCCAGAGGACGATCGCCGAGAGGACGACGAGCAGCGGGAACATCGTGCGGACGATCGATCGCGTCGACCAGGTATCGAGCCCGCCGTCCGAACCCATCACGGGACGAGCACCTCCACGGCGACCACTGCGAAGAGGAGAAAGAGCATGCCGAAGATGTCGCCGAGAGTCGTCACGACCGGCCCGACGAGATTGTCGGGATCGTAACCGCGTTCGAAGCCGACGAAGATGACTCCCAGCAGCCCGGCGACGAGGACGACGGCGGTCAGCACACCCGAGATCAGCATGATCGCGACGAGTTCGAAGAGTGTGGCGACCTCTCGGCCCAGCCCGTGGAGGACGAGCCACGTGAGGACCGCGATGACGATCGAGACGCCGATCGCGTTGACGAGCGAGGCCACGACCGCGTTGACGAGTCGATCGTCACGGACGAACCGCGGCTCGATCACCCCCTGGTGGAGGCCGCTCGAGATTCGCCCGCCGAGGGCGCCGTAGACGTTCCCGCGCGTGGCGAGGAACACGGGGATCATCACGAGCAATCCCGGAAAGTCAGCGACTTTCGGCACCATCTCCTCTAAAACCAGTCCGGCGAAGAGGCCGCCGAGCAGCGAGACGAGCAGGATCGGGAGTGCCTGACGGTAGATCGTCCAGGCCTCCGACCGAACGGACATAGCGCATTCTCTCTCAGTCGGCTGTTAAACGTACCGGAGTCCAATGTCCGTGTGCCCGTGAACGTGACCGGCGAAACGGTTTCACACGATCGTCGTCCGGTGGTGCTGGCCGCGAGGCCACTCCTTTTGAACGCGCTGCGTGTAGGGAGGATATGAGCGATCCGCTAGCGCGTAATCGACTCGGCGAGGAGGCGAGTCCGTATCTCCGCCAACACGCCGACAACCCGGTCAACTGGCAGCCGTGGGACGAGCGAGCGCGTTCGGCGGCCCAGGAGCGCGATCGCCCCATCTTCCTCTCGATCGGGTATTCGGCGTGTCACTGGTGTCACGTGATGGAAGCAGAGAGTTTCGCCGACGAGACCGTCGCCGCGGTGCTGAACGAGGGATTCGTCCCGATCAAGGTCGATCGCGAGGAACGGCCCGACGTCGACAGCATCTACATGACTGTCTGCCAGGCGGTCACCGGTCGCGGTGGGTGGCCCCTCTCTGCCTGGCTCACGCCGGACGGTCGCCCGTTCTACGTCGGGACGTACTTTCCACGCGAGGCTCAGCGCGGCACACCGGGATTCGTAGAGCTCTGCAGGCAGATCCGTGTTTCGTGGAGCGAGAACCGTGACGAGATCGAGGCTCGCGCCAACGAGTGGGCGGCGATGGCGACAGACCGCCTCGATTCGGCGGACGGTGGCGGCGAATCGGCGTCGACTCCGGAACCGATCTCGGCCGATACAGACAGCCCGATCGATGTTGGACTCGACGCCGATGGGCCCGACGGACTGGAGCGAGTCGGCGAGGCAGCACTTCGGGCCAGCGACGACGAGCACGGTGGGTTCGGTCGTGGCGGACCCAAGTTCCCACAGCCACGTCGCGTCGAGGCGCTCTTCCGTCTCGACGCAACCCACGATCGGCCCACCGCCCACGAAACGGCGACGCGGGCACTCGACGCGATGTGTACCGGCGGCCTGTACGATCACGTCGGCGGCGGCTTCCATCGCTACTGCGTCGACGAAGACTGGACGGTGCCACACTTCGAGAAGATGCTGTACGACAACGCCGCGATCCCGCGCGTGCTTCTCGCCGGCTATCAGGTCACCGGCGACGACCGCTACGCGCGGACGGTTCGCGAGACTGTCGACTTCCTCGAACGGGAACTGCGCCATCCCGAGGGCGGCTTCTACAGCACGCTCGACGCCCAGAGCGAGACGGAGTCGGGTGAACGAGAAGAAGGCGCGTTCTACGTCTGGACACCAGCCGAAATCGAGTCGGCGGTAGCCGAGGCTGGACTGTCGGACGAAAGCGGGGCGCTGTTCTGTGATCGGTTCGGCGTCACTGACTCGGGAAACTTCGAGGGGTCGACGGTGTTGACCGTCGAGGCGTCCATCGAGGACCTGGCAACCGACTACGGGTTGGCGCCGTCGACGGTCGAGGACCGACTCGACGCCGCCCGGACGGCCGTTTTCGAGGCCAGAGCGACGCGACCGCGCCCACCGCGTGACGAGAAGATACTCGCCGGCTGGAACGGGCTGGCGATCGACATGCTCGCGGAGGCCTCGATCGTCCTCGGGACCAGCGGACGCGAAGCAGCTATCGACGCGGCGTCGGATGTCGCTTCATCGGACGAACCGTCGGGTGACGACCGATACGCGCAACTCGCGACCGATGCGCTGGCGTTCGTCCGCACGCACCTCTGGGACGACGACACCGGCCGGCTCGCCAGGCGCGTCCGGGATGGGGACGTGGGAATCGATGGCTATCTCGAAGACTACGCGTTCCTCGCTCGCGGTGCGTTGACGTGCTACGAGGCGACGGGCGAGGTCGAATTCCTCGCGTTCGCTCTCGATCTCGCCCGCGCGATTCGTCGGGACTTCTGGGACGAATCAGCCGAGACGCTGTATTTCACGCCGGAACGCGGCGAATCGTTGCTCGTCAGACCGCAGGAACTGGGCGACCAGTCGACGCCGTCACCGACCGGCGTCGCAGTCGAAATACTGGCGTTGCTCGATCCGTTCACAGCCGAACCTTTCGGCGAGATGGCCCACCGAGTCGTCTCGACCCACGCGACCGAGATCGAAGAATCTCCGTTCGAATACGTCTCGCTGTCGCTGGCACAGTCTCTCGTCACACACGGGCCACTCGAAGTGACGACCGTCGCGGACGGACGACCGATGGAATGGGAACGCACTCTCGGGCGGACGTACCTCCCTCGACGGCTACTCGCCCACCGACCGGCGTCGTCGGCGATGCTCGACGACTGGCTGGACGTGATCGGGGTCGACACGGTCCCACCGATCTGGGCCGACAGGGAACAGCGTGCGGACGAACCAACGGTCTACGTCTGTGCGGATCGGGTCTGTTCGCCGCCGGAGCACGATCTTTCGACCGCACTCACGTGGCACGACGGAGAGGAGTCCACGTCCGACGGGGCACCGTTCTAACTTCCACGTGCGACGAGGCACCGTCCTAACTTTCCCGTCCGACGGGGCACCGTTCTAACTTTCCCGTGCGACGGTACTCCGTTTTGAGCCAGTATCAGACTGTTTCGGCCCACTCCTCGATCGCGTCGGCGAGGTACGTCGCTGGGGGAACGGGTTCTGACTCGACGAAGCGGCCCACCTCGGTTCCGTCGTCCGTCTCGACGACGATCGTTGGAATGTACTCGATCCCGTACGCGTCGACCCCTTCCCCGGCTTTGTCCTGGTCGACGGGTCGTACGTCGATGCGGTCGTCGGGGATAGACGCGGCCTCGAGGGCTGCGCCGAAGTCGGGCAGGGTGGATCGGCAATCGCCGCACCAGTCGGCGCCCCAGATGCGGTAGGTCAGGTCGCCTCGGTGGGCTTCGATCGTCTCGACGACGTCCTCGTAGGAGGCGTCGTCCCACGCCGGATTCGGGCGAAGCGTTTCGAGTTGCACGCCAGGGACTACTGGACAGGCAGAGTTAACGCCCGCGGTTAGCGGAACTCGTTGCCGCGCATTGTGAGGTCGTCCACGGTGGACGCTCCGTGAAAACGTACGATCGTTCGTTCTGGTGTCGTCACCGGCGATATTCCCGTCCTCCAGCAGTGGTTTACGTCTCCCGTCCGTATTTCCGCCGATGAGAAACGGTATCCTGGACACCATCGGATCGCCGCTGGTGGCACTCGATAGCCCGCCGGGAGCGACGGTCGCGGCGAAACTCGAGTCGGCGAATCCGGGAGGGTCGGCCAAGGATCGGGCGGCGATGGGGATGATCCACGCGGCCGAACAGGCTGGCGAGATCGAGCCAGGGGATCGACTCGTCGAACCGACGAGCGGGAACACGGGGATCGGACTCGCACTCGTCTCCGCAGTTCGTGGCTACGATCTCACGATCGTGATGCCGGCGGGCAAATCCGCGGAGCGCCGGCAGGTGATGGCTGCCTACGGAGCCGAGATCGAACTGGTCGAAGGGGACATGTCCGACGCGCGCGACCGCGCAGACGAGATCGCCGCCGCGGGCGCCGTCCAGCTCGGCCAGTTCGAAAACGAGGCCAACCCCGATGCCCATTATCGAACGACTGGGGTCGAATTACTGGAGCAGATTGGCGACCGGTCGATCGACGCGTTCGTCGCCGGCGTGGGGACCGGCGGTACGATCACCGGCATCGGCCGCCGCGTTCGGGAGCGGTTCCCGGACGCCGAGATCGTGGCGGTCGAACCGGAGCGAAACCCGGTGCTCTCGACTGGCGAGTCCGGCGACGATGAGTTCCAGGGCATGGGCCCCGGATTCGTGAGCGATAACCTCGATCGGTCGCTGATCGACACGGTCGAAACCGTCGCGCTCGAGGACGCCGAGGGTGAGTGTCGACGACTCGCCCGAGAGGAGGGGATCCTCGTCGGCCAATCGAGCGGGGCCACCAGCCTCGTCTCGCGGGCCGTCGCCGACCGGATCGCGAACCCGGCCCAACCCTGCCCCGAGCTTCCGGATGCGCTCGATCGCCAGTTCGGCGACCCAGAGGACGGCCGAGCTGCTCGCACCGACGGCGGTGAAATGACGGACTGCCCGCTCGTCGTCACGGTCTTCTGGGACAGCGGCGAGCGCTACTTTTCGACGGGCATGTTCGAGTAAGCGCGGTGACGTGTCGTCGCTCCTGGCCCGAGTACGGCATGTCTGTCACACCGGAAGGGTGACGGTTTTGTTCGATGCCGCCGAACGACCGGGTAATGACTGACGAGCAGCTGGATGGCCCGCCCGTGGCCGTGCTTCCAGCCGTTGAGACCGGCGACGAACTCGATCTGTACTTCGATCGGTACAACGAGGGGTACGACGAAACCCCCCAATCGCCGGTCTCCTGCACGGCCCTATCGATCGAGACGAAGGAATTGACGCTAGAGAACGCGCTGCTTCCCGGGACGTTACGGTCGATCACGCTCACCGTCCCCGAGGACGACGACACAGCGAACGAATACTGGATCGAACACCGGACCGAGTACGACGAGGACGGCGAGCGCCAGTCTGTCAGCGCGTTGCTCTACGAGGCCGACCTGCTCGGCACGATGACGACGACCGGTGACGTCGGCCACATCGACCGCGTGGTCGTCCACCGCGAAGACGAATCCGAATCAGACGAGTAGTCTGTCGGGCATTTCTGGAGGTGGATGTTCACGTGCGCTGGCCGCGCTGGTGCGGTGAACGGGTTCTCTGTGTGGCGATCCTATCGGTCGAAACGGTGGACAGCCGTTCCTGAACAAAATTGGTGTCGGTCGGAGCGAAGAATACGTCGCCAGTCGGTCGTTATCGGCTCGGCGTCGCGCGACCGCCCTGTTCGGCGGCGTCTTTCCGGAAGCCGAAGATAACCAGGAGTGCGAGCAGGATGACGACGATCCCGGCGACGGAGTTGACGACTTCGAGCGTCGCCGAGTGGACGTCGGTGAGCTGTGGCAGTGCGACGACGAGGATTCCCATGACGGCAGCCAGGAGCGGAAGCCCGATCGCCGCGGCGGCGCCCTCACCGTGTTTCATCGCGGTGACGGAGCCGGCGATGGCGATGGTGAGGCCGAGGCCGAACTGCATCCACATGGTGAGGCCTGCCCCGGTGAACAGCACCGGGCCCCAGAAGAGGAAGACGCCGAGACCGGCGACCAGGCCAGCCGCGCGAACGGCGTTGCGCCCCGCGAACGTCGAGTCGGGGTCGGTCGTCGCGGCGTCCGAGTCGGAGGCCGTCTGTTCGACGGACGTCGATTCGAGCGTTCCCTCGTCGCTCGTCGTGGCGACGCTGTCCTCGTTGCTTGTCGAAGCAACGCTGTCCTCGTCGGTCGTCGAGTCAGCCGGCTGGTCACTCGATCCGCCGTCGGTGTCGAGCGTGCCGGTCGACGACGCCTCGTCTGTGACCGGGTCGCTGTTTTCGGATTCGCCCATACACGCTCGTTGGTACTGGGGGTATGTGAATTTGCCCACTTCGTCCCGGCGAGCGGGAGACAGGACGAAAAGCATCTCGCGCCCGCCAAAACGGGTTTCGACCGGCGGCTGAGCCGCTGAATCGACCACGGATCCCGACTGGTACGTACGAGATAATCCTGATGGACACGGGTACGTGTCTGGGTTCGCAGCGACGCTCTGGTGTAGGGATTTTCTACGCGATCGGACGCGCATCTTTCTCCCACGAGGTGATGAATAGAGACGCCGAATCAGTCAGCCTAAACAGCGATCGTAATAGAACTGCGATGCTTCCGTGGCGAGCACCCGGACGATACACCCCGTCACGACACCACCCTCGAATCGAAGACGTAACGAGTCGTTTGTCGGAACGGCTGCCTCCTCTATCTCCCTGAATGAACAGTGGCGACTCACTCGGTATAGAGGTTCACGCCTTCTCGATCCGCTTTGGAAAGTCGTGGTTGCCGTTGAAATGCTAGATCGTGCTGCTCACGCCGTTGTTCGCAGCAGAAGTATGGGGTCGGAGGGATTTGAACCCCCGATTGACTGATATCTCCGGACCCACCTCGGAACTCCAGAGGGTCATCACACGAGCGGTGATCAGCCACTCGATCAGTATATCAGCTGGAGTGTCGTCCCGGGCGGGTATGCCTCTGGAGTCAGTCGCCATGCCTGGCTTGGCCACGACCCCTCGAATTTGGGTAGGTGCAAGTGCCCTAAAGTGGTTTCGATTCAGGTGGCTACATCCACGGCGCGCGGCCGGCCGTGTCTGTCCCGTCGTCGCTGGGGTAGGGATCGTAGATCGCGGACTCCCCAACTGTGGAATCCTCTTCACCGGGTTCTGCTGCGTCGTCGTGCGAGCGACGAACGCCGCCGTCAGTGCGGTGTGCACGATCGGCTGCAGACTGTGTCGGCTGTTTCGCGGTCGCCTCGTCCCCTTCCTCGCCGTCGGGATCGAGAGCGAACAGCCCGGCGACCACCAGGACGGCCAGCGGTGCCTGCCCGAAGGCCATCCCCAGCAGGGACAACGGAAGGATCCCCAGGGCGAGGGCACAGCCGAAGCGGAAGCGATCCACGTCGACGTACCGCCGAAGCACCGGGCCGAAGACGGCCAGTGAGAGGGCGAAGCCGACGCCGATACCGGCCGCCAGGAGCGCGTTCGCGACCAGCATCGGATCCGCGAGGATCTCGAACGTCGCACCTTCGGGATCGAGGCTGGCCAACAGGCCCAGCGCGATGATCACGCCTGGGCCCGGCAGGTACTCGCCGATCCGAGCGCTGGCGGTCTTTGCAGCGATGGCCGCGATGACGAGGGCAGCGAAGCGCTCGAAGGTCACCAGATCGAGGACGCTCGCGATCGACGGGGCGATGGCCGCCTGGAGCGCCGCGACCAGGATCAGGGGGACGCCGACGACGAGGACCGTCCGCGCCTGTTCGCGCGGCGTGCCGTCCATCTCGCCGAGGACGACGGCAACCGTGGCGCTCCCGCCGAAGATCAACAGACCGATCTGGATCGCGTCGAGCGGGTTCTCCAGTGCACCGGCGAGAACGAGCGCCGGGAAAATACCGTCGATCAGGGGCAGGCCCATCACGAGCGCGAGTAACGAGCGATCGGACTCGCCGAGGCTGGACAGGCGCCTGGCGATCGGATGCGTGGACGCACTCATCGGTCAGGGACGATGGCCGTACCCCGTGGCCGATGGGTGGTGGGTGTCACGATCACGGACCCTCGAGAGCCGGCGGCAGAGCCAGTCTCGCCCGCGAATCGGTACCCGTGCTGTGAGTGGTTTCATCCGGAGAAAAGCGGCAGCGACGAAGTCGAAACTCGTCCAGCCAGCGTTTCCGGAATCTGAAGCCATCACAGCGTTCATGTGAATCAAGTTGGGTCGTGTTTTAGTAAGCGTTGCGTGAGAGAGGATTTCACGGCACACGTCCCCACCGACCGAATCGAGACGACCGAATCTCGCAACGTTTTTGGGTGGGCCAGTCGGACAGTTTACATGGCGAAGGATCTTCCATCGGACGAGTTCTTTACGGACAAACTACGGGTACCTGAGGCGCTGACATTCGACGACGTGTTGCTCCGGCCGAAAGAGAGCCGCGTCGAACCCGATCAAGCCGATCTCACCTCGCAAATTTCGACCAACGTCGAAGTGTCGACCCCGATCCTCTCGGCGGCGATGGACACCGTCACGGAGAGCGGACTTGCCATCGAGATGGCTCGGCAGGGTGGCCTCGGCGTCTTGCACCGCAACATGACGATCGATCGGATGGTCGAGGAGATCGATCGCGTCAAGCGCGCCGACGAGCTGATCATCCCCCTCGACGACGTCGTCACCGCCAACCCGGAGATGTCCGTCCGCGAGGTCGACGAACTGATGGCCCGGGAGGGTGTCGGCGGCGCCCCCGTGGTCAACACGCGCGGTGAGGTCCTCGGCATCATCTCGAGCACCGACATCCGCCCGCACCTGGAAGTCAACGAGGACGACCCCGTCACGGAGGCGATGACCGACGAGGTCATCACGGCCCACGAGGACGTCGACTCCCGCGACGCGTTCGACCTGATGTACGAACACAAGATCGAACGAGTGCCGGTCGTCGACGACGAGAACCTTCTCGTCGGACTCGTCACGATGCAGGGCATCCTCCAGCGACGTGAGTACAAAGAAGCCGTTCGCGACGAGAATGGCCGGCTGCGTGTCGGCGTCGCGGTCAGCCCGTTCGAACTCGATCGAGCCGAGGCCGCCGACGACGTCGACGCGGACGTCCTGTTTATCGACACCGCCCACGCGCACAACCGGAACGTCATCGACGGGGCGAAGGAGATCAAAGAGAGTGTCGACGCGGACGTCGTCGTCGGCAACGTCGGGACTCGCGAGGCCGCCGCGGAACTCGTCGACTTCGCCGACGGAATCAAGGTTGGCATCGGCCCGGGCTCGATTTGCACGACGCGCGTCGTCTCCGGTGCCGGCATGCCACAGATCACGGCGGTCGCGCAGGTCGCCGACGTCGCCGCGGAACACGACGTGCCCGTCATCGCCGACGGCGGCATTCGCTACTCCGGCGACGCGATCAAGGCCATCGCGGCCGGCGCAGACGCCGTCATGCTCGGGTCGTACTTCGCGGGCACGGACGAGGCACCAGGCCGCGTCGTCACGATGAACGGCAAGAAGTACAAGCAGTACCGCGGGATGGGCTCCGTCGGCGCGATGAAATCCGGCGACACGGAACGCTACCTTAAGGAGGACCCCGACGAGGAAGACGAGTACGTCCCCGAAGGAGTCGAGGCGGCGACACCCTACAAGGGAACGCTCAAATCCGAACTTCACCAACTCTCCGGAGGCATGCAGTCCGGGATGGGCTACGTCGGCGCCGAAACCGTCCCCGAATTCAAAGATCGCGCTGAGTTCGTTCGAGTCTCCAGCGCCGGCCAGGCAGAGGGCCACGCCCACGACGTCGTCATCACCGACGAAGCGCCGAACTACTCGCCGCAGTCTGAGTAACGCCACCGAAACGTGACCGACGACCCCCTCACCTGCGTTTCGATTCTTACCGTGGGCTGATTCCGGCGCCTGCCACCGGGGCCAAAATGGTAACACTAAGGGATTCTCGACGGCTAGACTCCTGTGTGAACCGACGTACGCTACTCGCCGGGGCCGGTGGGATCTCTGCGTTCGGGCTCGTAGGCTACTTCATCTACACGTTCTCGCTCAGCATGCCGATCCTGCTCAACGGGAAGAACGAAACCGACTCGCCGAAAGGTGTCGTCGTTACCGTGACCGAACTCGACTCGAACCGGAAGAACATCGACACGCCGGTGTCGATTCCAGTCGGAGCCACCACAGAGATCGGGCGTGTCCCGAACGCCGATTCGCAAGCTAGCGTCAAACTCGTCGAACTGGCTGCAGATGGCGAGGAGGGGCCGGACGAAGACGCGGTTATCGACGAAGCCACCGAACTACTGGGGCCCGAAACGAAACAGCTCACGATTACGGTCACCGACGATGGCCTGGATCTCGATCTCAGCCTCCGCGAGTGAACGGATCGGTACGATGGACGGAGAGAGTAGCAGCCGGAGCCGGGTGCAGTGAGTCAGGGATACGGATGTGGCGGCCCGTCGAGGCGAGGCCCGGCACCCAGCTTGTTCGGCACGGTATGCGCTCGTTCTCCGAAGTATGGGTTTGCCGTAAACAGCGGCTGTGCAGTGGGAACGATCACGCGCACGGCTTCGAAGCCGAGCGCCGCGACGTCGCGTGTGGTGAGACGGGCGGCGTACGGCGTGAGCCCCGCCTCCGTGAGCCGCTCGACGAGTGTCTCGACCGCTGACGCCCCTGCGGGAACCGATTCCGGTGACAGCGACGCCGCGTCGACGGTCCCCGACGTGTCGAGAAAGTCCCGGGCAGCATCGGGGAACGATCCGTAGTGGCCGATCCAGGCGCCCGCGTCGGCCGCCTCGTCCGGGCCGATCGAGCGAAGTTCCATCCAGTTCTGCGTCGCTTCGGCGAGGGCACTCCGTGCAGCGGCCGTGGCGTCGAGGTCTGCCGCCGACCCGACAGCGAACGCCGGCCAGTCACCGTCCTCACGGTGGACGGCGACGGTGACGACCGGCACGTCGACGTCCTGCGTAACGAGCATCGGCGTAACTGCCAGTCCCTCACTTTCGACCCGGCGTACAACGGTCTGGAATCGCTCGTCGCTCACCGAGAGTTCGACGGGATCGGCTGTCGAGTACCACGAGAGCATCGTCGCATCCCGTTCGACGATCTCGGTCAGGCCCGCCACGAGTGCGTCGGCGGTCGACGATCCGAGTCCGAGGCCGGTCGTGATCTGTGGGACGTAGCCCGGGCCGGGTTGGGGGAAGTGGACCGCATCCGCCGGGAGGGAGGTCTGCTTGCCGGTCGAGAGATCCACGCCGTCGACCCAGCGCGAGTCGGTCGACGGATCGAACGCGGGGGTGTCGTCCGGGCTGACGATCGCCGTCGGTTCAAGGGCGGCATCGAGTGATTCGGCGGCCGACACGACGAAATCCGCTTCGCGATAGACGCCGGCGCAGTACCGCTCTAACCCTTCCCCGATCGCCCTGACGAACGCCCGATTCCAATCGTGGTCGACGCCGGCCGCGTTCGTGGGTGCGGTGACGTCGCTATAGGCACCGGTATTCGCGAGCGTAGCAAGATAGTACGGCACCGGATAGGAGTCGATCTCACCGATCGATTTGAGCAAACCGATCCGCTCGTCGATCGCCCGATCCATCGCGTCGACGGTTTCGTCGAGCGTCAGCCCCGATTCGTCGGTTCGATCGAGGGTGCGGTCTCGGTCCCCCTGCTGACACGCACACCCCGGGACGGGAAGCAGCGGGCGTTCTGTGTAGGGCAGTTCGGTCACGGTCGCGAACGGTGCGTTCGTTCCCTGTTCTAAGGTTCGAACGCACTCGCTGCCGGCGATTGCGCCGGCCAGGCGGACCGTCCGACGGGAACCGCTCGCTTTCGACCCGCTATTGTCGCCCTCGTGTGTCGATCGGACACGATCCCGGAGGCACGCAAAGCAGGCCGTTTTCGGACCGAACACCGATACCGACGCATCGACGGTATCGATCGGTTGGCCGCCGACGCCACCCACTTCGACGGCGATCCAGGGCGTTTCGCCGCTCCGGGCGTGCCGATTCGCCGCTTCAAACGTCTCCGAACCGGTCACTCCGGCGACGACACCGACGGGCGCCTGGGCCAGTTCGTCGACGGTCGCCGATCGCACGTCGATATCCACGTCAGCCAGTGCTGCCCCCACTTCGTCTCGAACCGGATCGCCACCGACGACGGGTACGTCCATGTGCGCTCAATTCAATCGGTCGCGTCAAAAGTGCCGTGTTCGTAATCGGTTCACGGGAGCGGGGTGATTACGCCGGTAGCCCTGCGTCGACACCGATCCGATACCTCACTCGTTTTCGTCGAGGTCGGAGAGGATGTCACGGGCGTTCTCGATGGCGGCCTCTCTGGTCGCCGGGTACGCTTCCAGCTTCCCGCGGACGGTGATCCCGTCCCCACGTCGGACGGAACCGTTGAACGCAGCCTGTTTGTCGAGCGTGAGGAACAGTTCCGTGTTGTCGGTGACGCGATCGTCGAGTTCGTCGGTCACCTGGTCCAGTGCTGGGAGTGACGCCAGCTGGGTCAGGACGTGGCGAATCTCGTCCGCCCGCTCGACGCGAACGGAGTAGATCAGAATCCGATCCCCGTAGTGGCCCGTGGTCTCGACCCTATCGAGTTCGACGTCCTCGGGGAGGAACAGACGGAGGGCCTGTTCGACGCGCTTGTCGTCCTCGGTGGCGTAACAGAACGCACGCAAATCGACGTAGTGTAGTGGAATACTCGACATGGGTCGGTCGGTGGGAGTCGGTCGCAGTTGATCGCTGGCGGGCCCGGTCCCCTGCGGGCTGTACCGTCCGTCAGTGATCGTCGGTCGTCGTTACTCGTCGGCGTCGTCGGCAGCCTCGAGTGCGTCTTCCGGGACGCCGGATTCCTGGCCGTCTTCGAAGCTGATCGTGTAGGTGACGTCACCGAACATCGATTCCATCGTCTGTGTGACGGTCCCGGTTTCACCGTCGAACTCGCTGTGTTTGTCGGAGAGTACGACCTGATCGTCTTCCTCGAAGCTCATACCCGCACTTCCGCGTCTGTCTGTAAAAAGGAAGTGATTCGCCGCACGGCAAGACGCTCGCAGGGAAACACCCGTCGCTGGTACACCATTTGAATACCGTCACTGTGTCGACCTGCCACTCGAAGACCGTCACTGTGTTCGGCTTGCCACTCGACCACCATCACTCGGTCACGTTGGTGCCAGTCTGAGTGCCTCGAAGAATCTGTGTTCGATTCGAGGTGAGAGCATTGAAATGAGCGTCTCACAGTCGTCGTCGTCCGCGTAATCGCTGAAAATACCCAGATCGATGTGGCCTCCAGCCATATCGTGATGGCCGCCCGCTGTTCCCAGTGGATCGAACGCCTGATTGAGCGTCCGTCCGACGTTGACGCGAGGGTCGATCGATCTGGCGGAAAGCCGGATCGCCTCCCCGACGATCCCGTACGCGAGGACCGTGTTGACGCCTTCGACGTTCAACAAGTAGTCTGCGGCCTGCGGAAGCGCGTCCGTTTCCGGCGTTCGACCGACGTTGGCGACGAGTGCGGAGCCACGACGGCTGCGCGAGCGAATCGCTTCACCGATCGCGTCGATCGTCGCTGGCGTGAACGCACTCCCGTAAAGCTGCTCGAGCGAATCGAGATCCGCGTCGTCGTAGACGGCCAGTGCGGCTTCGTACTCGGCCCGCGTCGGTTCACGAACGAAGTCGAGTCGTTCGCGGTGAAGCGCGAACAGCAGCGCGGTGGCCAATCGCCTGGTGAGTTGGATCTCGAGTGCCTGGAGATACTCGACGAATATCGTCGCGGTCGCACCGTACGTCGGTCTGATGTCGACGAACGGCGCGTCCACGTCCGGTGCGGGGTGATGATCGACGATCGCGTCCGGTTCGATTCCCGCGTCGACGGTCGAGACGCTGTGACGTGCGTGATCGACGAAGACGACGAACCCGTCGGAGTCGACCTCGCCATCGTGATCGACGGTGATGTCGAGCATGTTGACGAAGGCCCGGTTTTGCTGATGGGAGATCTCACCGCCGTAGACGATTCGTGAGGAGGGGACGTCCCGGGAGCGAGCGATGTGTTCGAACGCGAGGGCGCTCGCGAGGCAATCGGGATCCGGATTGTCGTGACAGACGATCGTGACGGTCGACTCGTCGACGAGCATCGCAGCTAGCGTCTCCGCACGCGACATAGGCCGTATACGCGACCGATGGCAATGAAACCCGAGTTGGTCACTCACTCGGTGTGCTCGCGCTGCTCGCCCCCGACGACACCGCTATTGACCTCGTCATCATCTCTATCTGCAGGGTTGTCAGTCGAACGTGGGACCGGTTGACCGTCCTCAGTGACGAACTCCTGTTCGGGTGGCAGTTCCCGGGATACGACGATCGGGGCCGTCACCGATAGCCTGGCGAAGCCCGCCGCGATGAGTGCCGACAGGAAGCCGAGGAACGTCAGCGCCGAACCGATGTCGGGGTCGACGACGAGCGCCCCGAGTGGGATCGCGATCGTCGCGACCGCCGCACACCACATCGAAAAGATGAGACCCCGACCGCTTCGGAGGGAGACCGACCCGCGAATCACCTGCACCAGGGTTCCGAACGCGGCGACGGGTGCGACGATCCACAACAGCCCGATCGCGATCGGCCGAGTCCCGTCGATGAGCGAAAAGAGCACGACCATGAGGGCGAAGACGAGGAGCGCGAGGTGTCGAGACCCGATCGCTCGTCCGGCCGATTCGTCGTTCGCAGTCATATGGTGTGCAATTCACGGGGCCGACAAATACGCACTGGTCGGCAGTGGGTCCGATTTTCGCGACACGGGCAGTCACGCCGGCCCGGTGTCCGACAGATTGGGCGTTAGTGGCCGGTAAAGGTCGGTTCCTCGTCCTCGAAGAAAGTCCCGACGCCGGTGGCGTAATCGTCGGTCTCGGTGAGTCCGGTCACCCCGTCACGCTCGTGACGGAGGTGGTCGTCGAGCGATCGGTCCGCCCCTTCGAACAGCAGTTGGCGAATCGTTCCGAATGCCTTCGTCGGGCCCGACGCGAGCTCGGCGGCGACCTCGGCGAGCCGGTCGTCGAAGGAGTCGTCGGGAACCGCTTCGGTAACCAGCCCCGCGTCGACAGCCCCGGGTGCGTCGTACCCCTCGTTCAGTAACGCGAACCGCTGCGCTCGGCGCAGCCCGAGAAGTCGGGGCAGGAGCCAGGTGATTCCACCGTCCCCAGAGAGGCCGATAGACGGGTACGCGTACTGGATGCGGGCCTCCTTCGACATGATCGCGATGTCCGACGCGAGGGCCAGCCCGAGGCCACCGCCGGCGACGATGCCGTTGATGCCGGTGACGACGGGTTTCGGCGCGCTCGTCATGGTCCGGACGCTCGCGTGGAGCGGGTCCGCGACCGAGTCGATGACCGCCTCGTCCCGCTCGTCGCCTTCGAGGCCGGCCAGGTCGGCCCCGGTGTTGAACGTCCCGCCGGAGCCCGTCAGGACGAGACAGCGAACGTCGTCGTCTGCCGCGAGGTCCGCGAGGGCCGTCGCGATTGATTCGGCCATCTCCGGCGTCATCGCGTTGTGTTTCTCCGGACGATCCATCGTAACCCGGCCGATCTGGTCTGCGATCTCGACGGTCACGTGCGGTGAGTCGGTCATACTGCACGATCCGACCCGGTCCATAAAAAACGGCAGTGATTCGACGGTCCCGGAGACGATTTTGGAGATGAACCAGGTGCCTCACCGTTGGGACGTTTCAGACTGCTTATTAGGGGTGATTGTGTGGTCCGCCGTATGGAACGCGTAGACGTCGCGATCGTGGGTGGCGGCCCAGCGGGCGCATCAGCTGCGGAGCAGGCAGCTGCCCACGGTGCCGAGACGGTCTGTCTCGAACAGGGGGTTCCCCGGGAAGACCGCGAGGAACTTGGTCCCGATTCGACGGACGCAGCGGGAATGCTCGACTACTGGGTAGACATCATGGACGAGGACTATCAGGACATTCCCGACGACGTCGTCCTGCAGGAGCTGTCGGGAACGGATTTCGTCGGTCCCTCGACCACCGTCTCGCTCGATACGACGGGCATGGACTCGACCTATCCAGGATTTGGCTTTACCTTCCACCGGGCCCGGATGGACGACTGGCTCTACGAGCGAGCCCGCGACGCCGGGGCCGATATCCGCGTCGGCACGAGTGTCTCCACTCTCGAAACCGATCTGGCGGCGAGCGGCCCGACACACACGCTTACCCTCTCTGGCGGGGACGAATTGGAGGCCGACCGGGTCGTGCTGGCCGACGGTCCACAGCGTCGGATCACCATGGACGCGCTGGATCAGTTCACGCCTCCGGGATCGAGTATCGCCGACCAGCTCTCACCACCGACGGCCAATCACATCGCCTACCAGGAGTATCGTGAGTTCCCCGAGGAGATCTTCTCCGAAGACCGACTCAAATTCTGGTGGGGCTGGATGCCCGGCGAGACCGCCTACCCGTGGGTGTTCCCGAACGACGGAACGGTCGCCCGCGTCGGGTTGACGATGCCCATCGGCATGACGCTGGACGACGTCGCCCACCCCGTGTCCTATCGACTGCTTGACCCGTCGGACGACGGCATTCCGTCAGGAGCGACGTACGTCGATCGACTGCTCGAAGCCGTCTACGGCGACGAGTACGACGTCGAATCCGACATGCCGCGCGTCGAAGACCGTGGGAAGTCGAAAGGCACCGAAACGTACCCGATCTCCTCGACCCGACCGATCGACTCACCCGTCGACGCTGGGATCGCCGTGGCAGGCGGTGCGATGGGGACCACCTCGGCGTTCCACGAAGGTGGCTACCACGTCGCCGTTCGCACCGGCAAGATCGCCGGTCGACTCGCCGCGAGGAAGCAACTCGGCACCTACAACGACGTGTGGAAACGGGCGATCGGGAGCGAAGTGGCGCGAAACGTCTCCTTCGCCGACATCGTCGCCGACTACGAGCCCGACGACTGGGACCGCGTCTTCGCCGTCGCGAACGGCATGATCGGCGACGGTGACGACCGGAGTCTGCTACAGAGGGGTTACTCGGCCGGCATCGGCGCGAGTAAACTCCTCCTCGCGTACAAACGCCGGAAGTTCGGCTACCGCAACGGCGGCTACGTGCAGTTCGCCGAGGACGAGTACGTCTACTGACACAGCCACGAGGTGCTGTATCGTTTTCGTCGAGCCTGCAATCGACCAACGGGAAACGTTTTCAGCACGTACTTCGTAGCACGATTGCGTACCTTAGTCCCCAACAGAGCGTATCCACACGGCAGCGATGACGGTATTGGAGAACCCGGGTACGCGACACACTGCTGGCGGCTTACGCCGCCTACTCAACGTGATTCCTGACGGAATCACGCTACGCCCGGCACGAGGGTTAGCCAGCTAACACGGCACGCCGCCAGGGATGAGGCTGGACGTTAGTGTTCCGGGCGCACATTTGAATACCCAAACAGAATTGTATCTGAATAATATATTTTGAACCCATTTATTCAGGGATGGATCGGGTATTGAACAGCAAGCGTCGGCCCTCACTGGGTTTCCGGTGAAGGTGTCAAGAAGTGGGGAATTTGGAAAGGCTAAGTCTATGATGTCGGATGCAGTTTTGATGATGCTGTGAGCGTCAGCTGTATTTGGAGTCCGTTTGCAATCGGTAAAAAACGTTTTCGTGCGTCCCCATAATGCCCGCCTCGCCGATGGTGAATTCTCCACCCACTCGGTCGTCGTGAAGCGCGAATGACGGTGAGTCTTCGCCAGGGCTCACGGTCACATAGACAGCATCACCGGGTTCGAGTCTCGCATCCGTGGTAATGGTTCCCTCTGGATGCCCCGAGATGGGGGATCCCCACCTAGTCTCGTTGCTTATATAGACATTGAACGACGCGTTCGCTGGGAGGGCTCCTCCGCCAGTGTTACGGATTTCGAGCGCCTTTCCGCTTTCGACTGTCGAGATCGAGAGCTGGGCGACGTCAGCAACCCACGATGGCGGCCCGGACCATTCTACGTTGGTGGTAAGCGATATCGATTCTTCGACAGTTTCCGTCGTGTTGTCGGTGTTTTGAACGAAGGTCGAATCGATGTCGTAAATGACTCCCTCGGCTGTGACGAGCACCGTTCCCTCGTACGCCTCCCAGAACTCGTTCAGGGCTTGCGAAACGTCGGTGGCGGTGAGGCGGACGAACGTTTGGCCATCGCGTTCGACGGTGCCGTTGACGCTGTAGTTTCCGACGCCGAGGGGAGACCGCAGGGTTGACCGTGGCCCGAATGGGGAATCGTGGGTCCAGGCGGTGACACCGGCGGTGGAGTTCTGAAAGACGGAGTACCTCGTCTGCTCGTCAAAGGTGACCCGATAGTAGCCGTTCGATCCCACCCAGTAGAACTCCTCGGTTAGTTGATCTCCGTCGGTCGTCCGGTTGAACGAACTGTAGTACGGTTTCGGGCTCGCGCCGTGTACGTAGCGGTAGGTAACACTCTCGTTCTGGCCCGTCAACGTCTGTGTTAACGCGATTGATTCGTTCGCTGTCGCGTCGAAATGCGCGTCGAGGAGTGCAGTGCCGTTCGTAAGCGTGCCGTTCGACGCGACGCCCGGCGGGTACTGATCCACAGTGGTGGGCGCCTCCGTATCGGGCTGGGTCGTGTTGTCGGTGGGGGTTGGAACTATCCCGTCGGTACAGCCGGCGGAGACCATTAGGAGGGCGACGCAAACGGTGAGAGCGGCGCGTCGTAGTGGGGACTGCATAGAATATCCAACAAATGTGAAGTTTATAAAAGTAACGAGGGATAGAAACGGAATTCGCACTCCAATTCCCGAATCAATATGTTTGTGATGAGACCTTTGAGCATGGCCGACGAACGGGAGACTGACCTAAACAGACGAGATCCCTCTCCCTGTAGAAGACCGGTTTCACTCAACGGTAGGGATTCTCTTTTATTGCCCAGACCTGTGGCTGCATCTTGAACCCACGTATCGATAGCCCGTCCTGTATTCACGGAGACTCTGTGCATCAGCGGCCAGGTGCTGCAGCATGGGCAGTGATACTTGGAGGAAGCACGAAGAGCGACGGTCCAGTGGTATCCTTCTACCACGGCAACGAGTTTGGCAAGTAGTTGCGACGAACTGCTTCGGCAATCACCAGCAGGCCGCTGACAGCGAGCGCGATAGTTGCCATCCCAAATGGTGATCTCACGGGGAGACGGTTTCATCGATGAATATGTGTGTCGTTCCCCCTTCGCTTACTTGCAACTGTTTTGGTTGGGATGAATACTCGTAATTGCCGGGAATCGGTTCGCTGGTACCGAGCACGTATGTCTCCCCATTGATCGCACCGTCCACGACGCGTTGTTCCTCAGGAGCGAGATGCTCGTATTCTAGGACCGGCCCGGTGGTTATCTGCTGAACCTCTCCACGCTCTCCCTGTTGAAACTCGTACTGGAGCGCCGGGAAGAACAGAACTCCCGCAGCCACGAGAAAGAAAACGGCGAGCAAAAGCAATCCCCAGTAGAGGCGCTTTTGCTCGCCTTCTCTGGAGAATCGACAGTTCGAGCTATACATCAATGGTTTTACTCAATCGAGTAAACATTTTCGGTTGGCCCCGTTGCAGAAATTGGTCCTAGTGGTCTGATCCGCCAATCTACTGTGCGGTGATATTGGCCGGTGACGTGGTATGTGATATTGCCAAGGAGTTGCCCGGGCAGACGCGTTCTGCAGCTGGATACGCCGTTCTATTATCCGTTGACACTACTAGTAGGTTCACGGCCAGTAGTGTTCCGGGCGACACTTCCTACACGTAGAGAGTGGAGTCGCGAGTGTGTACTGACCGGTTCCTTCGACATCGATCAGTGGGTGGATTCACGACGTGATACCGGTACGGACCCAGGATGACCTACTCGACCGAGATTTCGCCGACCATCGTCGTCTGATGCGGTTGACACACGTACTGTGCCATCTCGTCGCTGGCTTCGAACTCCAGCCACTGGTCGTCGCCAGGTTCCGAGACGACCTCGGTAGAGAGATCGTTGATGACTTCGTCGTTCGAGTCTCGGATTTCGATGTTGTGGCCTGCGCCATC
>JGI2924J29684_1078534_pt1 | contig 63208 bp, 48 predicted proteins | sample BenlonsequencITS_FD_29684 | JGI IMG/M metagenome (IMG submission 29684) | reverse complement strand
GGCGATGTAACGGCGGGTTTTGTCGTCGTCTACGTGGACGTCTTTGGTGGTGCCGACTTCGTAGATGGTCACGGTGGAGGGGCCTGCGATAGCGCGGCCGGGCTCAACAAGCACGGTTGGTGCGTCGATGCCTAGTTCCGCTGCCATTTTTCCGACTGCGGTGAGCAGGTCGGAGGCAACTTCTGCGACGTTGAGTGGTTCTTCAGCTGCGGTATAGGCAATGCCGTATCCGCCACCGAGATCCAGTTCAGGAAGGGCAACGCCCAGTTCGCTGTGGATCTGTGAGTACAGGCCCAACACGCGTTCTGCTGCCAGCTTGAAGCCTTCGGCGTCGAACACCTGGGAACCAACGTGGCAGTGCAGGCCAACCAGGTTCAGGTTTTCTGCGTTGTTGGCGGCTTTTGCTGCTTCGAATGCGGAACCGGATGCCAGGGAGAATCCGAACTTCTGGTCTTCGTGGCTAGTGGCGATGAACTCGTGGGTGTGTGCTTCGATGCCTGGCTTTACGCGGATCAACACGTCCTGAATCTTGCCTTCACCAGCGGCAACGTAATCCAACAGTTCTAGTTCCTGTGCGGAGTCCAGCACCACGTGTCCCACACCGTTTTGAACCAACGCGCGCAGGAACTCTACGCCTTTGTTGTTGCCGTGCGCGGTGATACGGCTGGCGGGGAAACCAGCGGCCAGGGCAATGCCCAGTTCGTTGATGGATGCAATGTCCAGTGCCAGCCCCTCTTCATCAACCCAACGTGCAATGGTCTTGGTCAGGAACGCTTTAGATGCGTAGTGCACATTGCCTGGTCCACCGAATGCGGTAGCCATGTCGCGACAGCGGGAACGGAAATCGTCCTCGTCGACTACGAACAGTGGGGTTCCGTATTCTTCAGCGAGGTCAGGCAGAGGCACACCAGCGACGGTGACAACGCCGTCTTCTTGGCGCACGGCATTGCGTGGCCATACGTGTGCGGGAAGTTCATTGAAATTTTCAACTGTAGCCATTGTTACATCTTCTCCGGTGCGGAAACGCCAACCAGGTGCAGGGCGTTAGCGAGGGTCTGGCGGGTTGCTGCTGCAAGTGCCAGACGTGCTGTGTGGATTGGTGCCGTATCCTCATCAACCTTTGGAAGGATGTGGCAGGAATCGTAGAAGCGGTGGAAAGTTCCAGCTAATTCCTCAGCATAGCGGGCAATGCGGTGTGGTTCACGTAGGTCAGCGGCAGCCTTCACCACTGCTGGGAACTCTCCGAGTGTGCGGATGAGATCGCCTTCGCGGTCGTGGGTCAGTAGAGATAGGTCTGCGCCTTCCTCGGTGACACCCAAGGTCTCTGCCTTGCGCGCGATGGAGCACAGACGAGCGTGTCCGTACTGCACGTAGTACACAGGGTTGTCGGAGGACTGGGATTCCCACAGGCCGAGATCGATATCCAGGGAAGAATCCACGGAGGAACGGATCAGGGAGTAACGCGCCGCATCGATGCCGATTGCTTCAACGAGGTCATCTAGGGTGACCACGGTGCCTGCACGCTTGGACATACGCACTGCCTTGCCGTCGCGAAGCAGGTTCACCATCTGGCCAATCAGGACTTCAACGCCTTCTGGCTTGTAGCCAAGTGCCGCCGCCGCTGCCTTCAGGCGCGCGATGTAACCATGGTGGTCAGCACCCAACATGTAGATGTTTAGGTTGTGTCCGCGGGAGAACTTATCAGCCACGTACGCGATATCGCCAGCGATGTAGGCTGCGTCGCCGTCAGACTTGATCACCACGCGGTCTTTGTCATCGCCGAATTCGGTGGAACGCAGCCACCAAGCGCCCTCGTTTTCGTACAGGTTGCCGTTGTCCTTCAGCACCTGCACGGCCTTGTCCACCGCACCGGACTCGAACAGGGAGTTCTCGTGGTAGTAGACATCGAAATCGGTGCCGAACTCATGCAGGGAAGATTTGATGTGCTCGAACATCATCTCCACGCCTTCAGCGCGGAAAAGCTCCTGGGTTGCGGCAGGCTCCAAAGCCAACGCTTCAGGATGCTTTTCGACGATTGCCTCCGCAATTTCCTTAATGTATTCGCCGCCATAACCGTCTTCTGGCGTTGGCTCGCCCTTCGCCGCTGCAAGAAGGGACAAAGCGAAACGATCGATCTGGCGACCGTGATCGTTGAAGTAGTATTCGCGGGTCACTTTCGCGCCGGAAGCCTCCAGCACACGACCCAAAGAGTCACCCACGGCAGCCCAGCGGGTTCCGCCAAGGTGAATAGGTCCGGTTGGGTTTGCAGAAACGAACTCGAGGTTCACGTCCAAGTGGGAAAGGTGATCGGAGTTTCCGAAAGTCTCGCCCTGTGCCAGAATCTTGGCCACAATTTCACCCTGTGCTGCTGCAGCAAGGCGAATGTTCAAAAAGCCTGGGCCAGCAATTTCAGCAGAATCAATGGCGTCATCTGCAGCCAATGCCTCTGCCAGCCAGGTAGCCAAATCCCGAGGGTTCTGACCGACCTTTTTAGCCACCTGCAATGCAATGTTGGTGGCGTAATCGCCGTGCTCTGGGTTACGCGGACGCTCCACAACTACCTGCTCCGGAAGAACAGAAGTATCGAGCTCGCGGGAGGTCAAAACCTCTACCGCGGTCTCTTTAATCAATGTTGCGAGATCAGCTGGTGTCATGGGGAGAAATTCTAGCCGAGGTACACCCGTCGCACAGAATACGACCCATACTTATAACAAATCCCTGCCTTTTTAATGAAAAATCATTGGTCTCTGTATATGCTTTTTGGGGTAACTGACCCAGAAAACAAACGTCCTTGGAGCCGTAATGCCCCGTTCGACAATAAAAAGGGTAGTAGCAGTTCTTGCCGCCTCGACTGCGCTTAGCCCCTTTTTGGTATCAATGCCCACTGCAGCAGCGCAAGAAAACATCCGCTGGGAAGAATGCCCACCTCAGGTAGATATTGCCTCCGCTCAATGTGGCAGCATCGACGTGCCCATGCACTATTCTGATCCCTCACTTGGCGATATCAGCGTGGGCTTTGTCAAGGTCCCTGCCCAAGGCGAAAAGCACGGCACCATCTTCGGTAACTCCGGTGGCCCTGGTGGCGATGCCTATAGCTTCTTCGGCAGCCAATCCATGAACTGGCCAGAAGCCATGTACCAAAACTACGACCTCGTTGCAGTGCAGCCTCGCGGAATGGTCGGCTCCACACCGGTTAACTGCGACAACATCGCACCAGGATACGATTTCCTCTCGCTGCTCACCCGCGAAGGCGCTTTCGTTAAAGAATCCTGCGAGATCGGCACCCCCGGCTACACCTCCAGCCTGACCACCGACAACACCGCCAACGACTGGGAGCGCGTCCGCCAAGCACTTGGCGATGACAAGATCTCCATCTTCGGACTGTCCTACGGAACCTACCTCGGATCGGTCTACGCCACCCGCTACCCACAGCACACCGACAAGGTTGTCCTCGATTCCGCAATGGCGCCCAGCCTGGCATGGAACGGCATCATGGCCTCCCAAGAACAGGGCTACAAAAACTCCCTCAACGACTTCTTCACCTGGGTTGCAGAAAACAACGACACGTATGGCCTCGGCACTACCCCACTAGCCGTGTACCAAAACTGGTCAAACAAGATCGTCGCCGAAACCGGAACCAACCCAACCGTTGCTCCACCACCAGCACAAGTTGGCGATGTCCCACCAGCATTCGCATGGGCCGGCCAAGCAGGCGCAGACATGATGACCGCCACCAACCCAACCTCCGTGCAACTCCAGGGCCTTGCCACCCAGCTCCTAAACCCTGGATCCAACCAGTCACTGAGCCCTCTGCTCAACGTCACCCGCGCCTACATCCCACAGCCATCAACCTGGCCCATGCTCGCAGGCGCCATCTCAGGGCAAACACCCATCCCTGACGTAACTGACACCGGCGACGACCCATACGTCATCGAAAGCATCAACGCCAGCGTCAACATGCAGCGCATGGTCATGTGCAACGAAAACACCGTCGCACCAGACCCAGTAGCAATGGCACGCATGGCCTGGACAAGCATGGTCACCGGCGACGTCTTTGACATTTACTCCGTTAAATTCAGCTCCGGACAAGCCTGCTCCGGCATCACCCCAACAAGCGGCCGCCAGCCAACCGACGGATCTCAACTAGCAGTCCAACCACTACTCCTCCAGGGAACCAGCGACCCACAAACCCCATACTGGACCCACAACGAGCTTGCCGACGCCATGAACGCCCACGTGGTCACCGTCAACGGACCAGGACACGGCCAATCCATCGGCGGCACCAACCAAGCAATCAACGACATTGTTGTGGACTACCTCCGCACCGGACACACCGACGCCACCTGGGTCGAAGGCAACACACCCACCCCAATTACGGCTGGCTAATTGCTTTCCACTTAGTAGATGGTGATAGAATCACACCGTTGTCATCACCCACTAAAGGAGATGGTGACGGTTCGCCTCCGTAGCTCAGTGGATAGAGCACCGGTTTCCGGTACCGAAGGTCGTAGGTTCGACTCCTATCGGGGGCACATTAAATACCTCCAACATGCTGTTTGCACAGTATGTTGGAGGTTTTACTATTCCACGAGGGAACCCGAAGTAGGGCAAAGTAATCCCGCTTGTCATGGAATTGTCGTGGTCAATTTTGACCTCGCAGGAAACCTTTTCGACGGCTCTGCAGTCTAACTAATTCATAGTCTTTCTGACTCAATATCTTGCAAAGAACCAAGGAAGATTCGTAGAAGATGCCCACCCTGATGGATCAACAACGAATGACGAGTATCAAACCTACGCAAATATGCCGGTCAGTTCCGACAATGTATTTTCTGGATTGCTAACCGTCGACTCCCCTCTAAAAGGGCATATTAATGAGTTTGAAGCAAGAGAATGGCTGAGCTCACCGAGTCGATCGCATTCTGCTTCTTCAAGAGGACCCGGATCTATACTTAGCAAATAAGCGTCGAATCAACTTTGGTTTTGTCACTTCTGAAGCCAAACTTAAAAACAGAACAAACCGCAAATAGACGTAATAAATAGTCCCCATCACACAGTGATGGAGACTATTTACCTCTAATGCCACTTTTAAGGGGCTTTTCAACGCTTCTAGGCGAACGAGGAAATCGATAATCTTGGATCTACCCCAGAACTGGGATTCAAAAGACGTCTCTACTATATTTCGCAGTGTCTCTCTCAAAATCCTTGTGCATCAAATTCTCTTTCAAGCGCTGAAGTCTCGACCAAAAATCTCGTTGAAAGTTATCGCAGAGGGTAACTTCGCCTCTCCGCTGTCAGTGGTTTCAACTGGAGGTTTAAGTGACTTCACTTCCCCGTGGATTCTTTCCATCTTCACTGAGCTCATCAAGGATTGACTGAGGAACTTCTTGTTCAAATTTGTAGTAGATTTTGTGCTCGAGGCTTGCCCAGAAGTCCATGGCAATGGTGCGGATCTGGACTTCAACATTGACCTTTTCCACGGAGTTAGACAGGAAGACAGGCACTTGGAGGATAAGGTGCAAACTCTTGTAGCCGTTCGGCTTTGGGTTAGCGATGTAGTCTTTGGCCTCGATGACCGTGACGTCTTTTTGGTTGGTCAGCATATCGGCGATTGCGTAGGCATCTTTGAGGAAACTGCAGACGATTCGAATGCCTGCGATATCAAACACTGTGTCTTTGATAGCTGCGAGGGAGAGCTCGTCTCCTTTTCGGATGACCTTTTTGACGATGCTTTCTGGTGTCTTCAATCGTGAAGATACGTGCTCGATAGGTGCGTATTCGTGCAGCTGGCTGAATTCAGTTTTCAGGATGTTGATCTTGGTCAGGATCTCATCAATGCCAAATTGGTAGTTGAGCATGAACCCCGTTAATTCGTTGCGGAAGTTCTTGATCATCTGAATTCTCTCGGCGTCCAGGAGATTCTCGGGCGCTGGCAAATTCTCTGACATTGGTGGTGACCTTCATTCTGGACTGGGGGTACTTCTATCCGACACTAGTAGAAAGAAGAAACTGGGCACTGATCACCACATCAGTACCCAGCCATTGGTTATGCGATCTGTTGTATTTCCGAGCGTTTAATATCACTTGCTTGCGCAGCATCTTCTTTAAGTGTTGGACGCAGCAACAGCATGGCGATGCTGATAACAAGCAGCACGCTTGCTTCGTGAACGAGCATGCCAACCGACATGGTAACTCCGCCAAATAGGACGCCAGCTAGTAACACCATCACGGTAGCCAACGCAATCAGAATATTGATGCGCATGGTTCTTACGGTGCGTTTTGCCAAGGTCACTGCATGTGCCAGCCGTGGGAGACGATCCGCCATGAGTGCGATATCAGCGGTTTCAATGGCTGCAGGGGAACCTGCCACGCCCATCGCTACTCCGATATCAGCAGCTGCCAATGCTGGGGTGTCGTTGACTCCGTCACCCACCATCGCGACCGTTTTGCCGGCAGCTTGCAGATCACGCACCAGTTCTAATTTCTGTTCAGGGAGTAGCTCTGAGTAGACTTCATCCACTCCCAGCTTGGAGGCCACGTTTTGTGCAACGCGGTGAGCGTCGCCAGTCGCCATGACAACTTGAATGCCCGCCTTATGCAGCGATTCGATTGCTGAGGCAGAATCTGAACGAACGGCGTCGGCGACGGCCACGATTCCAATGGCGTGTCCGTTCACTCCGACAAACATCGCGGTCTTTCCTTCGGCATTTAGCTCCAGGATCCTGGTCGAGTCTGGTTCATGATCAAGTAACTCAGCAGATCCAACAGCAACTGCCTGTCCATCAACATTTGCGATAATGCCTCGGCCGGTGATGTTTTCAGCTGCTTCCACCAATGTTGTGGACAGCCCCCGATCCTGGGCACCACGGATGATGGCGTCGGCAAGCGGATGTTCTGAAGCCGTCTCGGCGCGCGCGGCGAGCTCCAGCACCTCGCCCTGGCTGTAGGCGGGCTCGATGACTTCTACGTCTGTGAGTTCTGGGCGGCCGGTGGTCAGCGTTCCAGTTTTGTCCACGACAACGACGTCGACTTTCGCGGCGGTTTCTAGGTATTCTCCACCCTTGATCAGCACGCCATCGCGTGCAGCACGGCCGATGCCTGCGACGATGGACACCGGGATGGAGATAACCAACGCGCCGGGGCAGCCGATCACTAAGAGCGTCAGTGCTAGTTCTACGTCCCAGGTGATAAGTCCCACCACTGCGGCGGCGATCATGACGCCCGGGGTGTACCACTTAGAGAATTTCTCTAAGAATGTTTGTGTGCGGGCTTTGTCATCCTGGGCGTCTTCAACGCGGTGAATGATTTTTGCCAAAGTTGAGTCTGAACCAATTCCTGTTGCCTCGACTCTCAAAACACCAGATCGCAGCCAGGTTCCTGCATACACATCAGAGCCTTGACCCTTTTCAGCCGGCATTGATTCACCCGTGATGTTGGATTCATCAATTCCACCGACACCCGCAATCACGTTTCCATCGACGGGAATTTGTTCGCCATTGCGTACCAAGACGATGTCACCGGGCTCAAGCTCCCACAGCTCAACTACCTCTGTTGAGTCATCCGCGTTGAGCCTTGTTGCAGTTTCTGGAGCTGCATCCACCAGATCCGATAGTGCTTTTCGTGTGCGGTTCATTGTCGCGCGTTCCAGTGCCTTGCCAAGGGCAAAGAGGAACGTCACCGCCGCAGACTCCCAATAGTTGTTGATGAACATGGCACCAACGGCAGCCACAACGACCAGTAAGTCAATCGACACCATTCGAATGCGAAGTGCTTGATATGCAGACTGCGCGATCGGCCAACCTGCAACAATTGCAGCCGCGATCATGAATGCATCTGCCAGCATCGGGCTCGATGAACTCAACCACGACAAAATAATCAAGAGGCCTGAAGCTCCGACGACCCCCCAGGTCTTCCACGTTTTCATGATTTCTCCCTTTCTCTCTTTTCCTTACTTTTAACGTTATGGTTGCGCTCTCTGAACTTCCTTGACCTGCGTCAAAGAGCTCCAAAAACAGCCACTCCCCGAATAGACGACAAAGCCACCGGTCCAACTTGTGGCTCCGGTGGCTTGTAATGGTCTAACTGAGAGTTTTAGATTGCTGATGGCTTTGCGGTGTAGCCAACCTCTGCGACTGCAGCGACTAGATCCTTGATAGAGACCTTGCTGGGGTCGTGATCAACAAGGATTCTTCCGGAGGAGAACTTCACCTCTGCATTGTCGACGCCATCCAATCCATTCAATTTGTTTTCAATCTTGGAGACACAGGATGGGCAAGAGAACTCATCAGAGCGAAGAGTTGTTTGCTTGAGAGTGTTTGGGGCGGTCATGGGAACCAGTCCTTTCGGTAACTTTCGGTGCCTTACGGTGCCAGTGTTTGTCTGAACACATTTGAGTCTAAGGACTAGCCGAGTGAAGTTCCTTGACCTAGATCAAACAAGCGGAAAGTACTAAAAGTCCTCCCCGATTATGGCATCTAGCTGCCGTTCATCGACCACGGCAATCCATTCCCTACCGCTATCAATGACCCCTTCTTTACGTAATCGCGCCAAAACTCTAGAAGTAGATTCCACGGTGGTGCCTGCTAAACCCGCAACATCTTCCCGCCGGATTCGAACTTGAATGAGCAAGATTCCATCGGGTCGTCGTTGCCCGATTTTTCGTCCCAGAGTTCTCACTGCAATAGCTACTCGTTGCTCAACTGTGGTCGTAGTCAGGTTAATTTCATGATCTCTGGCTGTAGCCAAACGTTGCTGCTGCATCCGAATCATCGCCAAAGCAAAACTTGGATGCTGTTCAATCACAGTTGCCAACGCGGTTGCTGGAAGAAACAGCGCACAGGTGGTTTCTATTGCCCAAGCGGAATCTACTGCCGGCTGAGGTTCTGTATCTATCGCACCAATAACATCGCCGGGCGTTGCAATATCAACGGTGAGTTCTTTCCCGTCGATGGTGTCGCGAGAGACCCGCACTCGTCCTGCGACAATGAGGTAACTGCCGTTTAAGTTCTCACCTGCGAGGTACAAAGGATCATCTTCTGCCCACGACCACGCAGTTAGTGACTTATCTAACTCGAGGTGTTCAAGTTGATTTAGACCTTTAGTAAGCGGTGACCTGGACATCGCTTTCAATCGCACCTCTTGGGAACAAGAATGTGGCTGTGCGCAGGATTTTCTTACAGGGTTTTGGCTATCAGTGCTCATAAGCCCATGCTACCCAGGATATTTTCATTTGCCCCATAAACTTCAGTTTCAACGAAACCCTGTATGGGGGCGAATTTGGTCACTTAAAGATTAGCGAATTCAATCACATCGGTACTTCTACGTGTATTTAATTGAGAAAGCCAACACGCTGTCCGCTTAATTGGTTCAGCGCTTGTGACAGGCTATTCTAAACTGATAGAGAATCTAAACTAATGAAAACATCTTTTTCTAAGCTTTTGGACAGCGACGCCAAATAATAAGAGTTAGATTACAATTCCCTTAAGCAAGATTTAAGAATTGGATTCGAGTCGGTACCGCTTGAAAGTACTTTGCGTAAGTTCCCACCGACTGCCCCTAGTTGTTGCGAATATTTATAGATTGTTGAGAAAGATGAACATGAAGACGCACCCGGCTTCCGCCAAGCAGACCACCGAGCTTCGACTCCTGACAGCCACCGTGTACTTCAAAGCACTCAATGAAGTCCACAACGTCATGCAGATGATCGACCCACTAACTCCAGTCGTTCCCATCACCACGGGCACCTCAGTTGCCGAGCTTTATGCTGACGCCCGCGAGCACCTCGACAATGGTGCAACCCAGGTGATGATCCCCGTCATTTCACCTTCCAACCTGACCTTGTCAGTAGTTGCCCTGGGCAATGAAGAGGTTGACGCACTGGGCCATTCCGAAGGACAAGCAGTTCACTCCCTTCTGGAAATTCATACCCCGAAGCGCAGCTGGCCTCTTTCCGAGCTTTATATTGATGACAATGAGGGTTTGGCTCAGGTGTCGCGCTGCTTCGCCCGCCTTGTTGGCTAGTCCCACCCCACCAATTGCATATTAAAAAAGCCTGCCCCAACTTCTGGTGCAGGCCTTCTGCGTTATGCAACGCACGTTAGAAGCGATTTTCTCGGGATGGGATGATCAGCCACGCTAGGGCGTAGAACAGGATCTGTGAACCTGGCAGTGGAAACAGAACCGACGCCACGAACGCGAGACGCACATAGGCCGGATTCCAACCGTAGGTCTCTGCGAGGCCACCAGCGACGCCGCCGATCCATTTGTCGGTGGTGCTTCGGGCGAGTCGTCGAGATTGTGCTGGGAAAGTCATCGGGATCAAGCTCCTTTATGGCTGATTGAGTTTTTCTTTCTTCTTCAATCATCGCCAATAAGAACCTAGAGCACATCGGGGATTTCCCCTCTCCTAACCCCTAAAAACCCCTGAGAAAACGCTCCAAGTAAACCCTTACAGCTCTGCCGCGCGTTGGTTGTTGATCTCAATGCAGGTGTTGGAGTTCAACACTGCGGTGAGGTAGGAACGAAGTCCTTCCATGTGGCGTTCTTCCATGGGGTCGAAAACTAGTTGGCGGACTGTTTCTACATGAGCAGGTACGGCATCCTTGAGGCGTCGTTCACCTTCCGGGGTGATTTCTACGTTCACACCTCGTGCGTCACCTGCGCATTTAACCTTGGCCACTAAGCCCTTTTTGTCCATGCGGGTGACTTGGTGAGAGGTTCTACTGCGGTCCCAATCTAGTTCTTGGCACATGTCTCGCAGGCGCATTTGCTGACCCGTTGCCTCAGAAAGAGTAACTAGTACTGCAAATTCTGAAGTGGTCAGGTTGTGGTTTTCCACGAGGGTCTCATCTAGTGTGCGTTCCATTTTGCGGGTTGCAGACAAGATCATGCGCCAGAGTTGTTGCTCTTCAGTGGAGAGCCATCGTGGTGTTGTCATATCACCTACCCTAGCCTGCTCCTGAAGATTTATTCAAAGAACCCCCTGTTACAAGCTCAATACACAGCAGCCCACTCTCCGGCCCAACAAACAATTTTATTCACGCCTCCACCTGCGGGTTTTAGTTTCCACATCAAGTTTTTTAGAAATATTGTTGACACATCATCAATCTTGGCTAGTATAGAACACGAACAACGGCAGCGACACAAACTGCACAGATGCAAGAGTGTCGGTACCGTTAAAAAACGAAACACACTTTCACCGAAAAGGACTTCACAATGAGCAAGTTGACTGGCACCTGGACCCTCGACCCTGCACACACCGAAATCAAGTTCGTGGCTCGCCACGCAATGGTTACCAAGGTTCGCGGTGAATTCACCGAGTACACCGACTCCATTGTCGTAGATGCTGAAAACCCAGAGAACTCCTCTGCAAAGGTTGTTATCAAGACCGCTTCCGTTACCACCGGCAACGCAGACCGCGATGCACACGTTAAGGGCGACGACTTCTTCGCAGTAGACAAGTTCCCTGAAATGACTTTCGAAGCTACTTCCTTTGTTATCAAGAACGAAAACGAAGGCACCGTTACCGGCGACCTCACAATTCGTGACACCACCAAGTCCGTCACCCTGGACGTTGAGGTTGGTGGCGTTGCTGAGGATCCATTCGGCAACACCCGCCTTGGCTTCGAAGCCTCCACCGAAATCAACCGCAAGGACTTCGGCGTAGATTTCCAGGCTCCACTCTCCACCGGTGGCGTTCTGGTTTCTGAGAAGATCAAGATCGAGATCGACGGCTCCGCAATCAAGGCTGCTTAAGCGCCCACAAACAAAAAGCCGCGGCACCTTCAGTAATTGCTGAAGGTGCCGCGGCTTTTGGCGTCGAGAAGCATCTTTTTAAATGATTGATGCTCGCAGGAACAGGTAAATGCAGATCACGGCGATAACAACGAGGACAGGCGGAACTGTATAGCCCACCACTTGGCTGAATTTGATCTTGAAATTGGCCAAATATGGCAGCGCGAAGAACGGAATGAGCAGGTTGGTCGCGCCATCACTCATTTGATAAGCCTGCAGGACAAGGCCCATGTCAGCGCCAAGATCCACTGGGGTTGGGATGATGTACGGGGCTTCGATGATGAATTTCGAGCCACCTGAAGGCACCGCGATGTTGAGCAGTCCAGAGTAGAGGAACGCGATGACAGGCCACGTGGTTGCCGTGGAAATCGAGGTGAAAAATCCGGAGATCACAACACCCAGACCGGTGAAGGAAATCAACCCGAAAATGCCTGCGTAGAACGGGAATTGAAGAATGAATCCCCACGTTCCTTGGATGCCTTCGCGAATAAGCTTTGCTTAATACTCTGGCCCGTAATTAGCGGTGAGCACCATGCCGAGTGACAGGAACAGGAAGTTGAAGGAGTTCAACGTCAGTCCGGTTACGCCACCTGTCCACAGGCTGAACACGCTGTAGAGCAGGCCAATTCCGCCAACGAAGTACATGATCCAGCGGCTCGCATTGGCTTTTTCAGCAGGGGTCGAACGCAGAATGGAGATCTTTTCACTTCCCGCTTGGATCTCTGCGAGGAATTCATCAGAAATCGTCTCCGTCTTGTCCTTGCTCTTTGGATGCATGAGCAGCGCAAAACCAGTGGTAATGATAGAACAAATCACCAGCAAGATTACGTCCATCACCGGATACACAAGAACTTGGTGGGTGATCTGATCGCGCAGCTGTTGAGCGATGACCGCCGCAATATTGCCACCGGCGCTGTCCCCGCCGACTGCCACTAGATGCTGGTTAGCACTGGCGAGTTCACCATTGAGGACAGCTTCCGTGACCACTTGGCAATCATCCAATGCAGCGAGAAAAGGATGTTCCGGTGCACGGCGATAATCCACACTGATACACAGGGCGCCTGAAGCAACGGCAATATCGCGCACGGTGGAATCCACTGATTCAAGGTCCCCCAAAACCCATCCGCCACCATGGAAGTAGATAAAGACAGGAAGCGGCCCGTCGTTGGGGTGCGGATTGTATATCCGCACTGGCACGCCCTTGATCAGAACATCGTGAACATACGCGACAGAAGTCTTCTCCCCCATGAGATGCCGGGTAGCTTCACTAGCCACACGGTTTTCCGCAGGAGTCCTCGTATCCAGATCAGGAGCTTTAGAGGTGAGCTAAACAAAATGCTGGGCTTCTGGATGAAGACTCATGGGAAATGCTCCGTTTCGCTGCATGAGTGGCTGCAGGGGTTGGTTACTTGATCAGCTACTTGCTTGGCTTTTTGCTCAGCTACAGCAGAGCGTTGGCAGTTTTCAATGACTCGATGCTGTGCTTTTGGGTGACCTCTACATAGTTGTACCGGTCTGGAACACAGGTGAGAACAAACACCTGAGAGTCCTTGCCTGCATCACTAAACAGAGTAGATATGCGGGTCAGTCGCTCTGGGTCTGTGCTCCCCAATGCATCATCAATAAACACAGGCACAGCACCTTGCGCGGAGGATTCTGCTACCAATTCTGCGATAGCAAAGCGGGTGAGGATTGCCAGCTGTTCCTTTGCGCCGCCAGAAAGATTGGCAAGGTCCACTGTTCGTGGTCCTATGGAACGACTGGAGATCTTCAGCTCATCATCAAGATCAAAGTCTGCTGATTCTCCAAATACGGATGCTGCCAGCCTGGATAGTTTGTCCGCGAAGGGTGCTGCGTAGCGCTTTCGGGATTCATCACGGTAGAACACCATGAGGGCATAGAGGCGACGTGCAGCGTGGGCGCGACGTTGTTCTGATTCAAACCGGTTTTCAGCTGCTGTCAGCGCAGACTTAACTTTATCTAGTCGTTCTTTCGCACCTGCAGCTACACCGATGAGGCCTTCCAGGCGCACCAACTCTGTGGTGGCATCAGACACTGCCGTTTTATACGATCGCACATTTGCTTCAGCAGCATCACATAAGCGTTGAGCCATGTCTGGGTTGGTTTTTGCCAAGACCTGTTCAATCTCCTGCTTCTGTACCCGCACCCCAGCTAGAGCTTCAGCGCACCGCTGTACAGCAGCATCAACTTCGTCATCCGAGGTTTCTGCCACTGCACGGTCTAATTCAACTTGTGCGGAAGAGAGGTTTCTCTGCAGTGCTGCGAGCTGAGCGTTGAAAACTGTCAGAGCTTTATCTACGGGACGCGAACGCAATCCATCAAGTGCTGCATTTGCGTGTTTATGCGCCTCCGCAGCGAGCTCTCTGGACTCTTCTGCCTCATTCAACTGAGTTTGCGCATCATCCACAGAAATTGATGGGTCTAGATCCTCTGGGACGTGCAGGCCTTCTAGCTCGGCACGTAAAACTGTTGTTTCTGTCCCACCGCTCATGCGCTGTTGTTCGCGAACCAGTTCTGCAATATCCGCGTCTCGTTGCTCTTGGGCAGTGAAACGTTCCCTGAGCTGGTCCAAGTCTGAGACGTCGAGTTGATCAAGCAGCTCCGCCAATGCTGCCTCGGCGGATTCAAAATCGGTGCGACTTTCCGCTGCTGTTTTTCCTGGGTTAATCACCAAGGTGACATCGCCGACCACGACGGTGAGTTCTCGGTCGAGGGCAACTGTGGTTCCAGCGTCGGTAGCTGAAACGGTGTCATCACCTAGTTGAATGTCGGTGGGTGTGGAAGCACTGAGGGTAATACTTCCCTGCTGCGCTTCAACGAGCGTCCTTTGGATATCGACCTCGGTGATCGCCTTTTGCAGAGCATCAATATCACGCTGGCTCACACGCACCGATGAGTGCTGGACGCTGCGCAATTCGTAGAGGCGCTGCCCAATTCGATCAAGTTCACCAAGCATAACCGTGAGGTGTTCTTTACGGTCACGGTTTTTGATTCCAGCAACCGATTGACGTGCTGCTTTCACCTTTTCAACGGCCAGAGTTTCAGCTGCGCGCGCTGCCTCGAACTTTTCACTTAAGGCTAGGAATTCTTCTGCTTCACGGGAAGCTTCTTGCGCCAGGTTCTCTTGCCCTGCTTCAGCCTTTTCGACTTCTGTCTGTGCTAATTCCAGCTTATTGCGGAGTTCTTTACGTCGTTTCTGAGCTCCTGTTGCCTGCTCTAACTGTTCTTCCGCCCGGGAAAACTGCGCAAGGATTTCCGTGGCTTGAGCCTTAACCTTTTGGGCTTCCTCCAGTTCTGCTTTCCTCCCTGCGAGTTCTTCCTCTGCCTTGGGTAACTGTGCTGTGGCCTGATCCCGATCAATTTCCAATCGTTTAACTCGGTCAACATGGGAGGAGAGCTTTGCTACTTCAGCGTTAGCCTCATCCAAATCAGTACGAAGGGTTTCCACCTGTTTGGAAAACTGTAGGAACCTCGTATTCGCCTTTCCGGAGTTGGTGTAGAACTTTAGGTATTCCTTTTCTACAGCCTCCATGAGTGCGGTGTCTTCGGTGGCATCTTCGGTATTGCCATTTTGAGCGTTCAAAGCGCTGGTCAGGGTAGGAATTCCTACAGCGCTGATACCTGCTTCTACTTCACCCTGTTTCATAAACAATGCGTCAAGCAAAGAGGTGTCCAAATGGCTTTCCAGTATTTCTGCCAGTGCAGCTTCGGCTTCTAGTCCACGGTGGTTGGATGGACGTGGCTCGATGACTTGCAGTTCTGCGGCTGTGGATTTTAGGAAGCGTTTGTGTATGCGGAATCGAACCGTGCCTACGGTTGCCTCGAGGGTGATGCTGATGGGAACATCACGGTCAACAGGCTGAATGGCCTTGATCGTCTTGCTGGTGGTTCTGTGTTTACTATTCAGAACTGTTTTTATGGCTTCAAGGATTGAAGATTTGCCTTGCTCATTGTCACCGTGGATCACGATAACGCCCTGGTCAGGAATGTCACGAAGTTCTAGATGTTCGATGGCTCGGAAATTGTCAATGATGATTTCATGAATACGCATGTCTTAGACCTCCCGGCTTAGTCGGAACAATAGGTTGAGCGCATCGCGGTCTTCTTCCGGCGCTGCACCATTGACCACAGAGTCAGCGAGCTCTCGCAATACTTCAGCGGCGTAACCTGTGGCATCGAGATTGGCTAATTCTTCCTCCCCTGGCTCCAGCACGAGGTCAGTGGTGCGTTCCCGAGGCTTGAGTGAAGCAAAGACATCTTCTAACCCAGCGATGCCTTCTTCCAAACGCCTGTTTTGTTCCAGGGTGATGGTTCCGCGGAGACCATATTTGATGACTGTTCGAGATTTATCAGGGTATGCCTGCAAGGTATCCAAGAAATCTTCCACATCGGTACCCGAGGTGATTTCTTTAGATAAAGCGTGGAAGGTCCACTTCCCCACCTCGACTTCTTCGACTGAAACGTCACCCTTTGAGGCGCTGACAATGAGAACTTTGCCAGAGTTCACCTCACCGCCCACACGGTCTGGATCTAAGTCATGGAAGTCTGTGGTCTCTGGAGCTCCAGAAAACCAGACTTTTCCACTGGTACCTACTGGCTGAGCCGAGTGGGTATCGCCGAGAGCGAGGTAGTCAATCGTACCGTCAGCCAATTTGGCTTCAACAGTGTTCAGATCGATTAAGTCAGCCCGGTGGTCAGTGGTGCGAGCTTCTGCTTGGCCGTGCCCCACAGCGATACGGACGTTGGAGGTTGGTTCCAAATCTTTCAATGCTTCTGCCACTAGATCTGAAGTAGCCATCTTGTGCAGCAAGGGTGCTCCAATAATTTCCACCCCAGGGGCCACCCCATGCACGGTGGTGTCCGACAAGATTGTCACGCCATCAATATCTTTGGCGCGGTAAAACAACGAATCCGCTGTTAAAGGATCATGGTTACCCGGCAGCAGATAAACCGGCAGCTTTAAGGATCGTAAGGCTTCTAAGGCACGTCCAGTGGTGCGTTGTTCTAAAGAGTTGTGCTCGAAGACGTCGCCGGCGAGCACAATGAACTCGCACTGATTTTTCCGTGCGATCTTGCCCATCTTTTCGATGGCCCTAATCCGGTCATCGTCAAAACGGGCCTGGGCTTCATCGGATAAGAACCACCGTGTCATGCCTATTTGTAGGTCCGAGGAGTGTAAAAACTTCACTGTTGTATTCATAACGCCCATCTCATCATGCACGGTGGACATGGTTTCCTATTCGGGGGTAGACCACAACCATAAGCCCTGGTTAATCAGTGTCTTCTTCCTCATACACTTGCTGGTTATCAGGGTGGTTGGCTACCAAAATCTCGTACATATCTTCAATATCACTGACCGCACGAAGCTGCTCCAGGGAGGTGTATGAGACCATCCTTAAAGCCTTGTGGAGGTAGTTGATATCGGAATCGTCGATAGCAGGGGCAATCTTTGGATCAGGCAAAGCAGGAAGTTCCCTGCCGTTCCAAAAACTGTCATTGTCTTCAGGTTCAGTTTCAACCTTGGTGTGATAGGTCCGAATCAGTGCTTCTAATCCAGCCATCCCTTGACCACGAATATCCAAGATCAGACCGGGGTTCGCGGTCATCTTCTCGGCAACGTGATACGCGCTGGCAACGGCATGTTTACACACAAGCGATCGGTCGGGGCAGGTGCAGTCAAAATAAATCGACTCATCAGGACTTCCCACCAAGTGATCCAGCATGGAGGAGGTCAGATGGCCATCACGCACAAGCCGCAGGCCATTGGGAGTATCCGCAATAGCTGCGTAGGCTTCGCGGAGTTTTTCCGAGCTTCGGTATGGGAAGGTCACTGTGGTAACAAACGGCTCGTTTTGGGAGCCCGCGACAGTGCATTCCACGCGGCCTTCCAGCACAGTCATGCCGGTGACATTGCCGTTTCGGTAGTACTGCTCACCGCGGGACCGTCGTCCGCTGTCGGCGTTTTTCTCCGTCAACATCACGGTACGAGTACCCGCTGGGCTGAATTGTTTGTGTCGTGATTTATTAATCACCTGGGTGCGGTCATCAGGAGTAGATACGCGCTGTTTGCTGCCAAAATTGGCGTAAATAACGTTATCCATTTTCACGCGGCGTGATTCAGTCATCTGCACCCTCCTTTTCGCGGTAACTCATCAGCATAGCCAATTCTTCTGGGTTGAGTTCGGTGATCCAGCCTTCGCCCTCGCCCACGATGGCGCTGGCCAGGTGTGTTTTTCCATCGAGGATATCTTGGATGGATTCCTCCATGGTTCCGACTGTGATCATCTTGTATACATCCACGTTTTTGCGCTGGCCGATGCGGAAGGCACGGTCAGTTGCTTGGTTTTCCACGGCTGGGTTCCACCATCTATCCATGTGGACCACGATGGATGCAGCTGTCAGGTTCAAGCCAGTACCGCCGGCTTTCAAAGACAGGATCATTGCCGGTGGTCCGTCTTCGGATTGGAATTCCGCCACCATGCGGTCGCGTCCTGGTTTGGTCACGCCGCCGTGCAGGAATGGGATATTCGTGCCCAATCGATCAGACAGGTACGGCGCCAAAATACGGCCAAAGGCTGCGTACTGGGTGAAGATCAGCATGCGGCGCTCTTCTTTTACTGCCGTATCGATCAGTTCCATGAGCGCTTCCACCTTGCCGGAACGGTGTTTACCTTTCAGTGTCACCTCTGAGCCGTCGCCAAGGAAGTGCGCTGGGTGGTTACAGATCTGCTTGATGCGCGTGATGGTCGCCAGGACCAGGCCTTTACGTGACATTCCTTGGCGTTCATCGAGTTGTTTCTGCACATCTTCAACCAGCGCTTTGTACAGAGATGCCTGTTCGGTGGTCATATCCACGCGGATGATCTGTTCGGTTTTCTCAGGCAGATCGTCGATGATATTCGGGTCGGTTTTGAGGCGTCGCAAAATAAACGGTGCGGTGAGCTGGCGGAGGCGCTCAGTCATGGTGTCGTCTTGTTCACGCTCAATGGCCTTGGCAAAGTGGTTGCGGAAAAACGATGCAGAACCCAGCACGCCGGGGTTGCAGAAGTCCAAGATGGAGCGCATTTCAGACAGGCGGTTTTCCACGGGCGTGCCAGTCAGTGCAACGCGGTGGCGGGAAGGCAACGAGCGCACTGCCTTTGATACGCGTGTGGAAGAGTTTTTAATTGCCTGCGCTTCATCGAGCACGACGCGTTCAAAACCTACCTGGCCCATGAGTTTGAAATCGCGGGTGATCACACCGTATGAGGTGATAATCAAGTCCATGCCCTTGGATTGACTCAGGAAATCGGCATCATTCAAACGCTGCGGGCCGTGATGCATCAATACCTTTAGTGAAGGCACAAATTTAGCCGCCTCGGCTGCCCAGTTTCCCACCACAGATGTTGGGCACACCACGAGCGTCGGGCCGCGTTCCAACTCTGGGTTTTCTGCGCGCTCGACTGCCAAAAGGGACAACAACTGGAGGGTTTTTCCCAAGCCCATGTCGTCGGCAAGCACTGCACCTAAATTATTTGCGGACATCCAGTACAGCCAGTCCACGCCGCGTCGCTGGTATTCGCGCAGGTCAGCAAGGACCGTGTCGGGGATGTCGACGCGCACCGGCGCGGGTGTTTCGGTGCCGCCGAGCAAGGAGTTGAACCATTGCGAGCCGGTGAATTCCACTGGTTCGTTTTCGGCGGCTTTCAGTGCGATTTCGCGCAGTTCAGCAAGGGTTACTTCGCCTTGTCCATCGCCACTGAATTTCTCATTGAATTCCTTGCGGAGAGTTTCAGCCTTGGCAGCCAGGAGTTGCCAACCTTCTTCGCCGTTTGCTTCGGCGAGTTTGGCCTGCATGGCCACTTTTTCCATTTCGGTGCGCGCGCGTTTTTCGGAGGACTTTGATAGTTCCTCCATGTAGCTGGTGATGCGTCGCAACGCGTCTTGGTCCGCCATGACCCAATCGCCGCGCAGGCGGATGAGGCCTGTTTTGGAATCGATGAGTTCGCGCATCTCTTCGTCGGACAGCTGAATATCGCCGACGCTGATGCGCCAGTTGTATTCCACGAGCTGGTCAAGACCAATGATTGCCTTGGTTGAAGAGTCCGCGGCATCATTCGGCGTGCGCGCTTCCACCTGCGCGCGGGTTTCATAGGTGCTCCAGGCTTTGGGCAGCATGACGGGAATGCCGGCTTTGCGCAGCTTGGCTACATCGTGGGAGATAAAGTTGACGATCTCCTCGGTGGTTAAGAAAATATCCCAGTCACCGTTTTGGGCGATGTCCACCATATGCCCCAGCATCGCGTCTTCGCGCGCAGGATCCAGCAGCATGGAGGTGGTTTTTGCGGTTTCGTATTGGGAGCGCAGTTGCTCCATTCCCCCGCTATCGATCGATCCTTTTTGAATCGCCTGCGGCGCATCCACGCCCGTGCGCACCATCAAACGCACCGGCCACACGGAATCCATCGGATCTTCATAATCCGATTCCGCAGGGGGCTCCTCCACCAAAATCACCAGCTGCAAAGACGCAGATGTAATGGTGTTTTTCCACTGATTCAGCGCATGGGTGAGCATGGTCGAGCCCTTGCGCAGCGAATGGTTAAACAGCAACGCCTCAACAAACTCATGGCGCGCATACGGCATGGTTTCATCGCGGTAATCACGCAAAATGGCGTTGGCGATCCAGTGCGGAAGCTCATTGGACATGCTTCCGGCCAAATCTCGGCCACCATTAATCCGCAAAATACCCGGCGCGGCATGGTTCATTTCCGCGAGCCACCCACGCTCCGACAGGCTGGCAGATAGTTGCCACTGGGGCCACCAGGCATTATCCATCATCACCGTGCGAAGCGTGACGCGGCCGGCCTGCACAAAACGCGCCAGGCCTTGATACATGACAATCAGCCACCACAGATCGGGCGCAATGGAGTCACGTTGCGCTCGGGTGGCGGCAGGGGTTTCTGCTTTCAAAAAACTTAATTGTGAGAAAACCGTGACTGCTTCTTCAGGGGTAAAAGCTGCTGTTGGCGTGGGCAGCTCAACATGGCGCCCTTTCGGAGTGCGCAGATGCACATTCATGCGCGCGCGGAAGGTTTTCCCGTCGAGGATTTGCTCCACTACCGGCGGGAACGTGCCTTTTTCCACCGCCTCTGGAAGCACAATTCGGTGCCCTTCGACCTGCTCAATCCACAGTTGCAGACCGCGATCTTTGATCCAGAGACCGTGAAGCAAGTGAGAAGTCATGAATTCATTTCACCTATGTTGAAGAGTGGTTTCTCGTAACCTTGTGCGAAACCATTGGACAAGTACTCCAGCCTACCGGTTATTTGAAAAATCACCACTGCTTAAAAGATTTTGCTTGTCGACGCCACCCCTCACCCGCCCCGGCCCGGGTTGCGCGCCCCCCGCGCAGATAGGGGTGATTTTCATGCCTATGTATATTCAGACACCCACGTCGATTAGTGTTGTAGTTCACAGTGCTTATTTTTTATTTGTATCTTTGCACGTTTGTCCCCTACCCAAAAGGAGAAACCTCATGAGCGATAACACCTGGTTCATCATAGCCATCGTTATCTATATGTTGGTGATGGTGCTCATCGGCTATTGGAGTTACCGCAAGACAGAAAAATACGACGACTACATGCTCGCCGGCCGCGGGCTCAACCCTTTTGTTGCCGCAATGTCCGCAGGTGCCTCAGATATGTCAGGTTGGCTGCTCATGGGTCTGCCCGGCGCGCTGTTTGTCACCGGCATGTCCGAGTTGTGGATCGCAGTCGGACTCACCATTGGTGCATGGGCGAACTGGATGTGGGTGGCACCTCGTCTTCGTTCTTATTCCGAAATCTCGGCCAACTCAATCACCCTGCCTTCATTCTTTGAGAACCGACTTCGCGATAAATCTCGCGCGCTTCGCATCATTGCAGCACTAATTATCATTGTGTTCTTCACCTTCTACATTTCTTCAGGCATGGTTGCTGGTGGAGTGTATTGGGAGTCCACGTTTGGTGGAGATTATCTACTCGGTATGGCCATTGTCGCAGGTGTGACAGTGCTGTATACCTTCATTGGAGGATTCCTTGCTGTGTCTTATACAGACGCAGTTCAGGGGACTATCATGTTCTTCTCGTTGATCATCGTGCCAGTCATGGCATATTTCGCACTGGCGAACCCCATGGATATTTGGAGCTTTGCAAACTCTAATGATTACGGCCCGCACACCGATGGAATTGGCAATCCCACCTACTTCTCCATGATCAGTGGCATTTCTGCAGCAGCAATCATTGGTAACTTAGGTTGGGGTCTTGGATACTTCGGCCAGCCACACATTGTGGTTCGTTTCATGGCACTTCGCACACCAGCTGAAGCAAAGCAAGGTCGTCGCATCGGTATTTCCTGGATGATAATCTGCCTGATTGGTGCAACCTTTACCGCAATTATCTCCACAGTTTTCTTTGCACAAAACCCCGACGCCAACATCACTGACACAAGGGCTTATGAGTCCATCTTCCTAGATCTTGCCCGGATGCTGTTCCACCCATTGATCGCTGGACTTATTCTGACTGCTGTTCTCGCGGCCATCATGTCTACCATGTCGTCACAGCTGCTGGTCACCGCATCTTCCCTGATTGAGGACCTGCTGAAGGTAGTTAAAAAGGACTCGCTGAGCGAACGCACCCTGATCATGCTGTCTCGTGCCACAGTCATCATTCTGGCGATCATTGCAGCAGCCATGGCTATTAACCCGTCTGATTCCATCCTCGGATTGGTGGGATTTGCGTGGGCAGGATTCGGCTCTGCATTTGGTCCGATCATACTTGCTAGCCTTTATTGGAAGCGTCTCAACGCCGCCGGCGCTATCTCCGGCATGATTACTGGTGCTATTGTCTCCATCGCGTGGGGTATGTCCCCACTAAGCGATACGTTGTATGAAATCATCCCAGGTTTCGCCTTGGCAACCATCGTGATGGTCGTTGTTTCCCTCCTGACAAAGGAACCCTCCGAAGAAATCCTCAACGAGTTTGAAACCGCCAAGGATCTTGCTGCCGCTGTGGAATCAAACGAGGATGTTGATTTCGCTGACGCAGCTCAGAAGCTTTCGAAAGAAAGTTAAGCCTTAGAGGGAACCAAACGCCAAGGCGATGAGTCTAACCCGAGTATGAAGAACTTTATTCGGGTACTCATCGCCTTTAGTGTTTTCCTCTGTATATATACCGTTGCTCCCCACATTGGCCGAGGTCCTGGAGACCTCGCACCAGTTACAGCAATCCCCCAACGAGCCACAGTCCTAGGCTATGACAGAGCCTCCATGTTTGGCGGATGGTTGGGTGGCGTGCGGGAAGGCATCGTGGATGAAGCCGGCGACACTGATCCATACTCCGGGAATCGATTAGACCTCTCTAGTGCCGAGGTGGATCATATTCTCCCGCTCAGCGCCGCCTGGGATCTAGGCGCACACCGGTGGAGCGCTGGCGAGAGAATCAGCTTTGCCAACGACCCCCTCAACCTCGTGCTCGTCTCAAAAGCTGAGAACCAAGAAAAATCCGATCAACTTCCCAGCGAGTGGCTCCCCTCTGATCGAAGTGCACGATGTTGGTACGTGGAACGCCTTTTCGCCGTGGCCAACGCATACGAACTTCCGTTACCAGAAAACGACATTCGGGTTGGACGAAAACAGTGCGGGTTCGCCAAACCTTGGTGATCTCGTTAGTGTATGTATCAAGCATTTTCTTTTTGCCCAACCATAATTGAAAGGTCCACCAGCCCGTGACCACCATCATGATCGCTATTCACGCTATTGCAGCAATCCTGTTCCTAGGACCAGCAACAGTAGCTAACTCTCAGTTCCACGTCCGCGCGTACGATGCACACAACGGCAACACCCAAGCCGCTGGCTCCGCAAAAACCCTTTTCAAGATTTCCCAGTCCTACGGCATGCTGTCCCTGCTCGTGCCTTTGCTGGGTATCGCCATCATGCTTCTCGATTGGTCTTTCTACAAGTCTGAAGGCCAGTTCCACGCAGCAATCGCTCTCAGTGTTATCACCTGGGCGCTGCTTCTCTTCGTTATCTTCCCACGCCAGAAGAAGATGATGGGTGCTCTTGACCTTCTGGAGGACGATGAGCAGGCTGCAAAGACTTACGAGATCGAAAACTGGGACAAGGCGAAGAGCCAGCTGTCCATGTTCGGCGGCATCTGGGCTCTGCTGTGGGTCATCATCGCTGTGCTGATGTTCATCTAACACATCTCAAATTGCCAAAACCACCAAGAACTTTTTCTTGGTGGTTTTTTGCTGCTTCTACTTAGACATTGCCGGGGGCGAGCACAATATCAAAACGTGTGCGTGCCCAGGTTTGATCACCCACATCGCGACCATCTGGAGTTGCGGTTCCTGCAGGTTGCTCAACGAATTTCTTAATCAGTGAGTCCTTCACGCCAAACACGGAATCGCCGATCTCTAGCTGCGGATCGCCCTCAACGAAGATATGGGTTACCAAGGTTCGCTTCTCTGGCGCAGTCACCATGAAGTGTAGGTGCGCGCAACGAACGGGGGAACGACCAACTGCTTGGAGCATTTGTCCTACTGGACCATCGTGTGGGATGGGATATGGCACGGGAGTTAGTCCCCAGAAGTGGTATTCGCCGTTTTCATCTGAATACAGGTGTGCGCGTCCAGCACTGCGCTCATCGGCGTATTGCACATCATAAAGTCCATCTTCATCGCATTCCCATACTTCAATGCGTGCATTGGGAATGGGGTTTCCTTCAGTGTCTTTGACCGTTCCCTCCACCCATGCCGGCTGGCCGACTGCGCCAAAGGCAATGTCATCTCCGTTTTGGACCAGTGGCGCATCATCGACAAAGAAGGGGCCAAAGACTGTTGCTTCGGTAGCGTCTTCATATGCTTCGTTATTAACAGCGATGGTCTGCATGGATGCACCCAAGGTGTCAGAGAGCAACACGAATTCTTGGCGCTTATCGTCGGTGATATGCCCAACCTTGGTGAGGAAATCAATGGCGTAGTTCCACTCTTCTTCAGTGAGTCGAACATCGCGGATGAAATCATGGAGATGCACAGTCAGGGATTTCATCACTAGTTTGAGGCGAGGGTTTTCACACGAATCAAAAGATGCGAGTACGCGCTCTACAAGGTCTTCTTCCACTGCTTGCTGTTGTGCTGAAATAGTCATGTTGGTCTCCTTAATTCAAAGTTGCTGGATCGTCGCCGTTGAGCGCTGTGGTAAGCAGCGCAGTGAGGTTTTCTTCTGTGACCGTCCGTGGATTATTCGCCGGTACTTTCTCCAAGATGATTTCCACTGCCTCTGGGATTCCTGCTGCGGTGAATCCGTAATCGGATAGTCGCTGTGGTGCTCCCACTTGGGCACGCAGCTGTTGCAATCCTTCAAGTGCTGTCGCAGAACCGAAAGCTGCCGCTGCGCGTTGTTCTGCCTGTGGCGCATATGGCGCGTTGAAGGCAAGAACATAAGGCAGTACTGTTGCATGGGTTTGCGCGTGTGGAAGGTTAAAAGTTCCACCCAACACGTGGCAGATCTTGTGGTGGAGACCAGAGCCAGCAGAGGCAAAAGACACCGCAGCCAGGTAGGCACCGTAGAGCGCTTCATCGCGACCATCTACGTCCTGAGCATCTGCCACAATCTTGGGAAGGCCAGCAGAAAGTGCTCGAATTCCCTCAGCAGCCATAGCCGCATTGATGGGATCCGCCTTCGGTCCCCACAAAGAATCAATGCAGTGAGCCAAACCATTGAGACCAGAAGCAACCGACATTTCTACCGGCAAAGACATGGTTAACGCTGAATCGTAGATAACTGTCACTGGCAGCACTTTGTTATCAACACCAGTTGTTTTGCGCGCGGCTTCGGTCAATCCCCACACATTTGTTGCTTCAGAACCTGCATAAGTAGTGGGTACCGCAATGATCGGCAATGCGGTGGTCATGGCAATCGCTTTAGCTAGACCTGTTGTGGATCCACCGCCCACACACACCACAACATCAATGTCGTTTTCTTTCGCAACACTGCGTGCTTCTTCTGCTGTTTCGATGGGCACATGCATCACGACATTTGAATGCCACACCTTGACATCAATATCTGCTGCTACTTGCCGTGCCATGGGAAGCTCGAAATCACCGGCAACCACCATGACGTTTTTGGCATCGAGTCGGCTAATTTCAGCGGCGAGATTTTGCGCCGCCTCACCTGAACCGAACAGAACTCGTTGACCGAGGGTTTCATGATCGAACTGTAAAGACATTTTTAGCTCCTATGCTCCGACAACTGAGTTGAGGTGAAGTAGATCCGATAGCTGCTTAATCTGTGTTTGAAGTTGTTCAGCGTCCACTGCTGTGGAATAGACGTAGAAATCGGGGCGGGTAATAATAAATGTTGCCCCGGCTTCCTTGAGCCAGCGAGTGTAAAGACCTTCAACATCTAAAACTGCGGAAGTTGCATCACCTACTGATTCGACGATTGCACCGATGGCGTCAAGTGCCACAAGCGAATCCTCATCAAGCACTTCTCGTGGATCAGTGTTGAGGCCTAAAACTGCCCAGCCACGGCCGACTGCGTCGTCGAAACGCGCCTTTCGACCTTGGTATTCCACTATGCCCTGCTTCGCTAGCTCGCCACCATGGGAAGAATCTTTATCCCAAATTCCCGGTCCCAAGTGTGCGACATCGGTATTAACAGGGACCCCGTCTTGTGCTTCAAGCTCTTTAATCATGCGCTCATCGCGCAAACGTGCTTCATCTTCATCAGTAATGCAGATGACATTGCCCAGGTCCATGGAGAAATCAATGTAGTAGTGGACGTGTTCGCGGCGTTCTTCTCCGTAGGTGTCTAGCAATGCATCATCTGATTTTCCGCTCAGCACCAAATCAAGACGCCATGCCAACGCCAGTGAGTCTCTCAGGCCAGCGCACATGCCTTCACCTGCGAAAGGTGGCATGAGGTGAGCGGCATCGCCTGCGATGAGAGCTCTTCCGGAGCGCCATTCCTGGGCCCAGCGAGCTTGGAATCGATACACTGCGGAGCGCTCGAGAATGGCCTTGCCAGGTGTGACATCCCATGGCTCAAGTAGATTCCACGCGCTTTCTTCAGAAGCGAGTTCCTTGAGATCTTCACCAGGCAGCGCCATGAATTCCCAACGTCGGCGGCCGGGGCCTCCAGGAACGATGGTGGTTGGGCGCTTGGGATCACACAGTTGCCAGTGATCTGTTCCGTAGTCAATGTCCTGAGTTGGCTTGAGGTCCAGGATCAGCCAGTCGAAGAAGTATCCAAGATCATTCATCTCTAAGCCAAGGGAGTTACGCACGAAACTGTTAGCTCCGTCTGCACCGATGACATACTTCGCTCGGATATCTTCGCGCTGAGCATCTGCTGGAATGTTCTCTGGGGTATCAGTGACAATGCCGTGAATGATGGCGGAGTTTTCATCTTGGGACAATCCGACAGCGGTGAAGCCACAGCGAATATCTACAAAATCCATGGTCAGGGCCAGATCGCGCAGACGCTTTTCAAGTTCTGGCTGGTAGAACCAGTATCGGGTGCGCCATCCGGAATCTGTCATGGAGGTCCAATCGACTTCCAAAAGCGTCTCCCCCGCTGCGTTCTTCCAGTCGTAGCTGTCGGAGTGGTAATCGATGGCTTCGTCGTTTTCAGAATCAATGCCAATGTATCCAAGGATCCGTGCGATTTCGTGGTCAAAGGTGACTGCACGAGGTCGTTCGTAGAATGTTGGCCACTTTTCCAGGATGGTGACGCGGTGACCTTTTTGGCCGAGCAGTACTGCAAGGAGCGTTCCGGTAGGACCTCCACCGACGATGCAGACATCGGTATCGAAGTTATTGGGTGACATGGGATCTAACCCTTCTTGAATAGTGAACTGAACAACATTATCTAGATCACATTCTGAATCATGATTCATAAATGAACAAGGGTTCAGATTTTACAATACCCCCATTCCACCCCCTTATATTTAAGTCACCGCAGATCAGCTAAGGTTTTCCCTATGCCCACGCCTTCGCAGCACAAGGACGCTTCAACAGCACAAACCGACAACCAGGTACCAACTGGCCGCCGTGCACAAAAACGCGAACAAACCCGCGCGCGCCTGATCACTTCCGCTCGCACACTCATGGCAGAACGGGGTGTCGACAATGTAGGAATAGCTGAAATCACCGAAGGCGCAAACATCGGAACGGGAACCTTCTACAACTACTTCCCAGACCGTGAACAACTACTCCAAGCTGTCGCAGAAGATGCCTTTGAATCCGTGGGAATTGCCCTCGACCAGGTGCTAACCAAATTAGACGATCCGGCTGAAGTATTTGCAGGGTCGCTTCGACATCTAGTACGGCACTCGTTAGAAGATCGGATTTGGGGCGGATTTTTCATACAAATGGGTGCTGCTCATCCCGTACTCATGCGCATCCTAGGACCCCGCGCACGCCGAGATCTACTTCATGGTTTAGAAACTGGCCGATTCACCATCGAAGATCTGGACCTAGCAACCACATGCACTTTTGGTTCACTCATCGCAGCGATCCAAATGGCGCTTTCTGCAGATCAAGATTCCAACGATGACAAAGATCAGATTTTCGCAGCCGCGATGCTCCGGATGGTGGGTGTTCAAGCAGCAGAAGCCCGGGAGATCGCTTCGCGTCCACTCCCCGAAATATCCCCAGTCAAACCGCAGTAGTGATCGGGCCTCAAATAAACTTCGGCAATAAGCCGAGTTCAATACCTCGCACTCTGACTAGAGAGCAACGCAATGCTCTCTTCTTTGGTCAGAATCTTAACGATGGTGCTGCGGTCGAAGCACCATCATTTACTTCTCTAAGTTCCTAGAATTCCTCCCCCAAGATCCCCCAAGAACCAAAGCCTAAGAAAACAGAAAAAATCCGTTGCCCTCTCAGTAAAGAGAGAGCAACGGATTTTTCTAGCTAAGCACCAGACTCAGGCGAAAACCTGAGCTGAAGCTAAAACGAACTCTTAGTCGCGTCCGCCACGGTAACCGCCACGGCCACCACGGTCTCCGCGGTCGTCGCGTCCGCGGAATCCACCGCGTCCGCCACGATCATCACGGTCACGTCCACCGCGGAAACCTCCACGGCTTCCACGATCGTCACGGTCACGTCCACGTCCACCGCGGTCATCACGGTCGCCGCGGAATCCGCCGCGTCCGCCACGGTCATCGCGCTCGAAGCGGCGTGGTGGGCGTCCACCGGAGTCGCGTTCTATGTTGATGAGCTGGCCGGAGATGCGGGTGTCGCGCAGGTTGTCAAGAACGCTCTGTGGGAGATCCTTTGGCAGTTCAACCAGGGTGTGGTCGGCTGCGATGGTGATGCGGCCGAAGTCCTTGGAGTTCAGGCCACCTTCGTTGGCAAGTGCACCAACGATTGCGCCTGGGCGGATGTGCTGGCGCTTGCCCACTGCGAGGCGGTAGGTTGCCAGGTTCTCGTCGTCGCGGTCGAAGCGTGAGCCACGATCTCCGCGGTCGCCACGGTCACGGTCGCGTCCACGTCCACCACGGTCGTCGAAGTCACGGTCACGACGGCGGTCGTTGCGCTCACGGCGCTCTGGTGGGAGCTCCTTGAGCAGGAAGTCGCCGGACTGTGCCTGGGTTGCCAGTGCCGCTGCGATGTCCTCTAGAGGAACGTCGTTGGCCTGGGAGTATTCCTTGACCAGGGTGCGGAACAGGTCCATCTGCTTGTCCTCGAGGGACTTGGTGATGGAGTCAGCGAACTTGACCTTGCGGAAGTCGTTGACCTGATCGACGGTTGGCAGTTCCATTTCGTGCAGTGGTGCGTTGGTTGCGCGCTCGATGGAGCGAAGCATACGACGCTCACGTGGGGTCACGAACAGGATTGCCTCGCCGGTACGTCCTGCACGGCCGGTGCGGCCGATGCGGTGAACGTAGGACTCGGTGTCGTTTGGAATGTCGAAGTTAAGCACGTGGGAGATGCGCTCAACGTCAAGACCACGGGCTGCAACGTCGGTTGCAACGAGGATGTCCAGGCGGCCGTCCTTCAGCTGGTCGACGGTGCGCTCACGCTGTGCCTGAGCAATGTCGCCGTTGATGGCTGCTGCGGAGAATCCGCGTGCACGGAGCTTTTCAGCAACTTCTTCAGTTTCGTGCTTGGTGCGCACGAACATGATCATTGCTTCAAACTCGGTGACCTCGAGAATACGGGTCAGTGCATCCATCTTGTTGCGGTGTGCAACGTTGAGGAAGCGCTGGGTGATGTTGGTGTTAGTCCTGGTCTCGGACTTAACGGTGATTTCAGCAGGGTTGTTCAGGTACTGCTTGGACAGGCGACGAATGCCGTTTGGCATCGTTGCGGAGAATAGTGCAACCTGCTTCTCGTCTGGGGTGTCCTCGAGGATGCGCTCGACATCTTCCTGGAAGCCCATGTTCAGCATCTCGTCTGCTTCATCGAGCACGAGGAAGCGCAGTCCGGAGATATCCAGGGAGCCCTTTTCGAGGTGATCGATGATTCGGCCTGGGGTACCCACGACGATGTGAGCGCCACGACGCAGGCCAGAGAGCTGAATGCCGTAAGCCTGTCCACCATAGATTGGCAGAACGTTCAGGCCACCGACGTGGTCAGCGAAGGATTGGAAGGAGTCAGCAACCTGAAGTGCCAGCTCACGGGTAGGGGCAAGCACAAGTGCCTGTGGGCTGCGCACGGACTTGTCAATACGGGCAAGGATTGGCAGCGCGAAAGCTGCAGTCTTACCGGTACCGGTCTGTGCTAGACCAACAACATCCTGGCCCTCCATGAGGATTGGGATGGTTTGTGCCTGAATTGGGGAAGGAGTTTCGTAACCCACCTTGCGCACAGCGTCAAGAACACGCTCTGGCAGTCCGAGTGCATCGAAGCCGGATTTGGCTTCCGTAGAGGATGACTCGTTTGAAGGCTGGTTAGCACCTTCCGAGGAGTCCTCATTCTCATTGATTACATTGCTCGCGTTGTCTGCATCTGCAGAGTCGGCGTCCTCAGAAGTATCCGCAACCCTGGTGATCTCTTCGCTACCCTCAGATGCTGGTGCATCTTCAACAGTGTTGGTTGGGGTTTCGAGAGCGAAGTCAGCTGATGCTGAGTCACCCTGCGGGGTTTCCTGAGATTCCGACGAAATGACGTTATTCGGCTGTTCTACGTCGCCGTTGACGTTCTCGGTATTACTCATTGTTCCTTTAAGTTACGCTAAATATCATCAAAACTCCATATGCAATTCCACTTCCGCCGCGGGTGCCCATACAGGTGAGCAGGGAAAATGGGACATTGCTCACATAAACGTCTCAAAAATGCTTTTCGACGTCCACTTCCACCCCATTCACGCGTCAATTCCAGTGACACGCGCCACCAATTCTCGACTTTGAGTCGTTGACCTCCACAGTGAAACATCAGTAAAAGTGCACCGACACTAAGAATCCTTATCCTTCAGAGTAAGGTGATCTGCGTCAAAAAATGTCCGCTATTCACCCGAAACGAGGTCAGCATCTCGATGAATGCCTCCCCTGCCCCAACCCGATCTTTTAAAGGATTGCGGGCTCGACACATTCACTTCATCGCGCTGGGTTCCGCGATCGGCACCGGCTTGTTCTACGGTTCCGCTGGCGCAATCCAAGCAGCTGGTCCATCTGTACTCTTGGTCTACCTTCTCGGTGGCGCCGTCGTGTACTTCATGCTGCGCGCACTCGGCGAGATGGCTGTGCATCACCCAGTCCGTGGTTCCTTCGCGGTCTACACCCGCGCACACCTTGGCGGATGGGCAGGCTACATCACCGGCTGGATGTTCGCGTTTGAGATGCTCATCGTCTGCCTGGCTGACCTCACAGCCATCGGCATCTATATGAACTTCTGGTTCCCCGGCACCCCACAATGGACTTGGGTGGTAGCCACCCTTCTTATTGTCGGTGGCGCAAACCTCGCATCAGTGCGTTGGTTCGGTGAGCTCGAGTTCATCTTCACCATCATTAAGGTCACCGCAGTTGTCGCCATGATCGTCGGCGGCGCAGCCATCCTCGCATTCGGTCTCGGCGCCAACGCTGAAGTTGCCGGCGTATCCAACCTCTGGGAGCACGGCGGATTCTTCCCCAACGGTGTTGAAGGCATGATCGCAGCCTTCATCCTTGTTCTCTTCGCATTCGGTGGCACCGAAATCATCGGTGTTGCAGGCTCTGAAGCTGAAGATCCTGAGAAGTCCATCCCCAAGGCTGTTAATACTGTCCCAGTACGCATCCTCCTCTTCTATGTGGGTGCCATCCTGGTGATCCTTGCCCTTAATCCTTGGCCTTCCATCACCGGCGAAGAATCCCCATTCGTCCAGATCTTCGACACCCTCGGCGTCAACTGGGCTGCTGGTCTCCTCAACGCCGTGGTCATCACCGCTGCACTGTCTGCCATCAACGCTGACCTCTTCGGCGCTGGCCGCGTTCTCACTGGTCTTGCGAAGGAAAACCTCGCACCAAAGGCCATGGGCAAGATCGCCAAGAACGGCGTTCCAGTCATGACCACCACCATCATGATCATCGTCTTGATCGTGGGAGTAATCCTCAACGCAGTGCTTCCCGAGCGCGTCTTCGAGATCGTCGCTTCCCTAGCAACCTTCGCCACAGTTTACGTCTGGCTGATGATCCTGCTCGCACAGGTGGGATCCCGCCGAAACATGCCTGCCGACGAGGTCAAGTCCCTGAAGTTCCCTGTCCCCTTCTACCCCTTCGGACAATACTTCGCGATCCTATTTATCGCCTTCACCTTCGGCATCATGGTCTGGTACGACAACTACCACCTGCCACTCGCCGTCGGCGTTGGATTCCTTGTCCTGATGACAATCCTTTACTACGCCACAGGCCGACCAAAGGCGATCGCTCCGATCGATTATGAAGAGCTAGATCCGCGACGCGATTAATCTAGACTCGCACGAAAAAGGCAGCATCTTTTCCAATATGGAGGAGATGCTGCCTTTTAAGAATCTATTAGTGATTTAAATATGCCTTACAAGAAGCTGGCATTTCGGAGACCGTCACACTAGCGTCCATTCGAATACTCCCACCCGCTGGAACCAGGTTCGGAAATTTGAAACCACCACCAATGATGTCAGTTTGCTCGTTGTAGCAAACAATACCAACTCTCAGGTTCTTAAAATCATCTGAGGAGTCATTTTTCAACGCAAATGAGGCATTGTAACTACCAGCGTATGGGTTGGAAATATCGGTGGTTTCCAACACCGGCAATGCAGTTTCATCTGGTTGTCCTGAACCGTAATCCGTTACTGAAAGAAAAGCCTCAATGCTTGTAATTTCTGGGCGGCTTGAATCCTCCTTGTAGTGAGATACTGGCAATACCAATTCCTGGTCTTCCCAACTGAGTGTTTCTACTTGATCTTCAGTCGCTACAACGGCGCCACTTTCATCGAGGAAATTCACCGTCGCCGTAACAAATTCCCCTGCGAGGCTTCCACCAGAAGTTTTGGCAATAACAATTGCCATCGCCGAATTTGAGCTCTGCCCAAATCCAGAATCAATAATCTCTACACCCGATTTACTCTCATCAGATTGAGAAGCGATGTTTTCTGCGCCGTCGGAGAGCACGCCATTTGTTTCGCTGACTGTCTCTGCAGTTGACTCGCTCTGAGAGACATTCGATGTTTCGTCGTTTGTTTTCACGAAGTTGAAAAGGATAAACGCCACTAGGCCAACAACAGCCAGTATGCCAATTAAGCTTGTGAGCTTTCGAAGCGACATTTTTGAGTTCCGATCTTTACCAATTTAGGAAATTAGAACTTTAGCTTATGAAGGCAACAGAAAATCAATCTACCCCTGCGGGGTGCAACACAAAGGGGCACTTCATTACTGTTAGCATTGGGTTTCTGACCAGTAGTTCTGAGGAGAATCGTGAAGAAACGCATCAATGTAACCGGCGCCGTCCTAGTCAAGGAAAACCGTATCCTTGCAGCACAACGTGGTCCAGAGATGTCACTTCCCGGATATTGGGAGTTTCCGGGAGGAAAGATCGAGCAGGGCGAAACTCCAGAAGCTTCACTTGCACGAGAGCTCAAAGAAGAATTGCTTTGCGACGCCACCGTAGGCGAACACCTCACCACTACAGAGCACGAGTACGACTTTGGAATCGTCGTGCTTTCCACCTACTTCTGCACACTAAATGATGCAGAGCCTCAATTGACCGAGCATGCTGAGATCCGCTGGGTGGCACCACACGAATTGGAATCTTTGGAGTGGGCACCTGCTGATATTCCTGCGGTGAAACTTCTCGTCGAGCAGCTTGCTTAATGAGCCCATTCGATTCAAAGCTTGGTCGCGATACCCATTTTGGATTCCTCGATAAGACCACTGCTTCGCAACAACTGCTGAATCCTTCATTGATTTCTAATGAGGATCCGCACACCATGTTGCAGGCGATCAAGTTAGAGCTTCGTACCGCACAGTCTTTTACATTTTCAGTCGCTTTTATTTCCAGTCGCGGTATCGCGTTGTTGAAACAGGCATTGTTGGACTTCAAGGGTAAAGGACGAATTATCACGTCCCGCTACCTGGATTTCAATGATCCAACGATGTTTCGTGAGCTTCTTACTTTGGAGAACGTGGAAGTCCTCATACATCAAGGCGATGGTTTCCACTCCAAGGGCTACGTTTTCCATCACGACGTGGGAATCACCGCAGTAGTGGGTAGTTCCAACCTCACAGATAATGCTCTGTTGGTAAACCGGGAATGGAATCTGAAGTTCTCTGCCAGCAAGAATGGCGACATTGCTTTTCAACTTGATGATGCGATTAATCGCCAAATTGAACGATCCACGCCACTGACGCCTGAATGGATCTCAGAGTATGAGGCAACCAGACGTGTACCTGAGCGTTTGGTGTCTCAGAATATTCCTCTCGAGGATCAAAGTAACGCCGGAACAATTGTTCCAAACGTCATGCAGGAAGAGGCCCTCGACGCTCTACTTTCTTTGACGGAGAAGGGAGAGAAACGTGGTGTCATTATTTCTGCGACAGGAACTGGCAAGACTATCCTGGCTGCTCTAGCTACAAGAATGCTCAAGCCTGAACGAGTTTTGTTTGTCGTGCACCGCGAACAAATTCTGGATAAGGCGCGATCCGAGTTCATCAAAGTTCTTGAACGTCCCGCTGTTGATTTCGGAAAAATGTCTGGCTCGACCAAGGAGCTAGATAAGCCGTTTGTGTTTGGCACCATCCAAACGCTGACAAAGGAAGCTACACTTTCCCAGATCTCCCCTACTGACTTTGATTTAGTCATCGTCGATGAAGTCCATCGCGCCGGTGCCGAATCCTATTTGGCATTGCTCAATCATCTGCAGCCACAGTTTTTATTGGGCCTGACTGCTACCCCAGAGCGAACTGATGGATTCAATATTTATGAGTTGTTCGATTTCAACGTGCCATATGAGATCCGACTTCAAGCTGCTTTAGAATCCAACATGCTCGTACCGTTTCACTATTACGGTGTCACAGACTTCACGCTTGATTCTGAAACAACGGTGACTGATACCTCCAAACTAAGTGCCTTGGTGAGCGAAGAGAGAGTCCATCACATTCTGGAGGCCCTCAAAACTTATGGTCATCCAGAAAATGTTCGTGGACTGATCTTCTGTTCCAAGACTGAAGAGGCTGAGGAGCTGTCAAAACTTCTCGACCAGTCGTTGTTTAATGGCAGCTTGCTTAAAACCAAGGCGCTCTCTGCGAAGGACTCAATTCCCTACCGCGAAGAGGTTGTAGCTGAGCTGGAGTCCGGCGACCTGGACTACATCTTGACGGTTGACATCTTCAATGAAGGCATTGATATTCCTTCGGTGAATCAAATCGTAATGATTCGTAGTACTCAATCAAGCATTGTGTTTACGCAGCAGCTCGGGCGTGGACTCCGAAAAGCTGCTGGCAAAGACCATCTGCGCGTTATTGATTTCATTGGCAACTACGCGAACAACTATCTCATTCCCATCGCATTGTTTGGCGATAATTCTCGCAATAAGAACAGCATCAGACGCCGCCTGATTGAGAGCGATATTGATGGAACAATCTCAGGTGTTTCAAGTGTTAACTTTGATCCCATCGCGCAGGAGAGAATTTTTGCTGCGTTGAAGGCTGCGAAGTTGGACTCAAAAGCACAATTCAAGCAGGATATTGTTCAGCTTCAAGATCGACTCAATCATGTGCCAGCACTGTTAGACTTCGCTCGCTTCAATACTGTTGATCCGTTTATCCTTGCCACGCATTCTGGCAACTACTGGTCGCTGCTCAGTTCAGTGAAGTTTGTCGATCACGCTCCCAGCGAATCGGAGAAGTACTTTCTGGATTTCCTTACCGGAGAGCTTCTTAACGGCAAGCGACCTCATGAGCTGTTGCTGATCCAGGAACTAATGAAACAGCCTGAAACTTCTACTGAAGAATTCCGTAAGCTCTTGCAGGCCCAATCGACTAGTTCAGATGAGCAAACAATCAACTCGGTTGAAAGGATTTTGAGCCAAGAATTCTATACGGGACCAAACCGCAAGAAGTTTGGCGAACATCCGATCCTCTCTGTTCAAAACCGCACCTACTCTTTTACTCCCGAGTTCCGACGTGCCCTCGACGAAAGCCTAGAAGTGACGGACCGAGATGAGGCTGCTCAGAATTTTAAGTTTCACGTCCAAGACATCATCGACACTGGTTTGTTTATCGCCAGAAACAATGGATTTTGGCAAGGAAACCTCGTTGTTGGCGAGAGATACTCCCGACGAGATGTCTGCCGAATTCTCAATTGGGAACGAAACAACGAGAGCACGATTTATGGATACAAAGTGGACAGTTACACATCTACTTGCCCAATCTTTGTGACCTATCACAAGGCTGATGATGTATCCGAAAGTACTCGTTACCAGGATGAACTCGTCGATCCGAATACCCTTCATTGGTATTCCCGCGGCAACCGAAAGATCACGTCTAATGAGATCAAGCCCATCGCTGCGAATGCTGTGGATCTTCATGTTTTTGTGAAGAAGGACGATGCCGAAGGCCTTGATTTCTTCTACCTTGGTCAAGCGCATTCAGAAAACAGCAAACAGTCATCGATGCCCGGAAACAAAGGAGTTGTGCAACCGGTGGTCACAATGGATCTACAGTTCGACACACCCGTCGAACAAAGCCTGTTTGAGTACCTGAGCACAAATCTCGCCGTAACGGAGTAACCACCGCAACCAAGCGTCGAAAAGCAAAATCTTTTCGACGCTTTTTGGTGACTTGTCAACAAGGGGGAGCGAAATCAGTCATTGACAGGAAAAGGTTGACCACAATCGGGGTTAACCTTTATAAAGTTAAGCTGTGAGCGGGAACTTAGGAATAAACTTCAACGACAACCTTTAAGAAGCTCTTATTGGTTCTTCGTTTTGTATCGATAAATACAATCGGTTTCCTGGCTTAATAAGGCTGTTCCTGTCAACCTGCAATGGAAGAGGAAGTGTACCTAGCGTGGATGTCGTCGACATCGCACGGTGGCAATTCGGAATTACCACCGTCTATCACTTCATTTTTGTCCCACTGACCATTGGCTTAGCGCCGCTGGTCGCAATCATGCAAACGTTTTGGCAAGTTACCGGCAAAGAGCACTGGTATCGGGCCACAAGATTTTTTGGCACTGTGCTGCTCATCAACTTCGCGGTTGGTGTAGCAACGGGCATTGTGCAGGAGTTCCAGTTCGGTATGAACTGGTCGGAATATTCGCGTTTCGTCGGTGATGTTTTCGGCGGACCGCTGGCTTTGGAGGGTCTTATCGCGTTCTTCCTTGAGTCTGTATTCCTGGGACTGTGGATTTTCGGATGGGGGAAGATTCCTGGTTGGTTGCACACTGCATCCATTTGGATCGTTGCTATTGCGACGAATATTTCTGCCTATTTCATCATCGTGGCCAACTCGTTTATGCAGCATCCGGTGGGTGCTGAGTATAACCCTGAGACTGGTCGTGCGGAGCTTACTGATTTTTGGGCTCTTCTCACAAACTCCACCGCGCTGGCTGCGTTCCCGCATGCTGTTGCCGGTGGTTTTTTAACAGCTGGAACTTTCGTTCTCGGAATTTCGGGTTGGTGGATTATTCGTGCGCACCGTCAGGCCAAGAAGGCTGAGTCGGAAATCGAGTCGAAGCATTCGATGCACAGGCCCGCGTTGTGGGTTGGTTGGTGGACCACAGTTGTCTCTTCCGTGGCGCTGTTCATCACTGGCGATATCCAGGCGAAGCTCATGTTCGTGCAGCAGCCAATGAAGATGGCGTCGGCGGAATCCTTGTGTGAAACCGCCACAGATCCAAACTTCTCCATTCTGACAATTGGTACGCACAACAACTGCGATACGGTAACCCACCTGATCGATGTTCCGTTTGTGCTTCCATTCTTGGCTGAAGGAAAATTCACCGGTGTGACTTTGCAGGGTGTAAACCAGCTCCAAGCTGCAGCGGAGCAAGCATACGGTCCTGGCAACTACTCCCCTAACTTGTTTGTCACCTACTGGTCATTCCGCGCAATGATCGGCCTGATGCTTGGTTCTTTGGCTATCGCTGCGATTGCGTGGCTGTTGCTGCGTAAGAAGCGCACACCAACTGGAAAGATTGCTCGTCTGTTCCAGATCGGCAGCCTCATTGCTATCCCGTTCCCATTCTTGGCCAACTCTGCTGGTTGGATCTTCACCGAGATGGGCCGCCAGCCTTGGGTGGTGCACCCGAACCCTGAATCTGCCGGCGATGCCCGAACAGAGATGATCCGGATGACTGTTGATATGGGTGTATCTGATCATGCGCCATGGCAAGTCTGGCTGACTCTCATTGGCTTCACGATTCTCTATCTCATTTTGTTCGTGGTGTGGGTGTGGCTGATTCGCCGCGCAGTTCTGATCGGACCACCAGAGGAAGGCGCTCCATCCGTGGAGGCAAAGACTGGACCGGCAACCCCGATTGGTTCAGATATGCCCATGACACCGCTGCAATTTACTGCCGCTGCCCCAACCACAGGTGAAAAGGAATAACCATGGATCTCAATACCTTTTGGTTTATTCTCATCGCATTTTTGTTTGCGGGATACTTTCTCCTCGAAGGATTCGACTTCGGCGTCGGAATTTTGGCACCCATCATCGGTAAAGATTCAGCGGCTAGGAACACAGTGATCCGTACGATTGGCCCTGTCTGGGACGGAAATGAAGTGTGGCTGATCGTGGCAGGTGGCGCTTTGTTTGCTGCCTTCCCTGAGTGGTACGCAACGATGTTCTCCGGAATGTATCTGCCGCTGTTCCTCGTGCTTGTGTCGTTGATCATGCGCGTGGTGGGCCTTGAATGGCGCAAGAAAGTCGATGATCCTCGTTGGCAAAAGTGGTCTGACCGGGCCATCTTTATTGGTTCTTGGACTCCACCGCTGATGTGGGGATTCATCTTCGCCAATATTTTGCGTGGCATGCCCCTCAAGGCGGATCACACCATCGATGCTGCGGCAGCCCTTCCTGGCATGGTCAACGTCTTCGCCATTCTGGGTGCACTTGCGTTCACCGCACTGTTCGCCCTTCATGGTCTCGCATTCATCCGCCTGAAAACTGCTGGTCGGGTGCGCACCGATGCGGCGAAGGCAGCTCCAGTAGTCGCACTTCTTGCTGCGGTGACTGGTGGACCTTTCGTGTTGTGGGCTGCCATCGCATACGGCCGTTCCTGGTCCTGGATCCTCGCAGTGCTGATCATCGCAGCGGTTCTCGGTGGAGCTTTCGCACTGATCAAAGACCGCGATGGATTAAGCTTCCTGTCCACTTCCGTCGCTGTCATCGGTGTCGTTGCACTGCTGTTTAGTTCGCTTTTCCCCAACGTCATGCCAACAACGCTTGCTGATGGCGTGAGCCTGGATATCTGGAACGCCTCCGCAAGCGCCTACGCATTTACTATCCTGACTTGGACCGCCGCTGTGATCGCACCGCTGGTTGTCCTCTACCAAGGCTGGACCTACTGGGTGTTCCGCAAACGACTTCACGCCGAGCCAGTGTCTGCTTAAAGTTGGAAAAATTGAGTACTAAATCTTCAGCTCCTGCAAAAAGGCGCGCCGGCCCCGTCGATCCGCGGCTTTTGCGCCTATCCCCCGCTACCCGCCGTTGGGTGATAATCGCAGGTGTTCTCACCGCGTTGAAAACCCTCGCGACAGTCGCAATGGGCTTGCTCATCGGCCAGATGGCAGCGGGCATCATTGAGGTTTCGGGAAGTTCTTTGCCCCGAATGGAACTCATCGCGCTCGCCATCACGGTGGTTGTGCGCGGACTTCTTGCGTGGGCACAGGATCGGTTCGCGCAACGCGCATCGTCCCAGGTGACTGTGGATCTTCGGGAGAAAACCCTGCGGCACCTGGCACAAAGCGATCCCCGCACCATCGATCAAGCCTTGTGGCGCACCCGTTTGACCTCTGGCCTTGATGGTTTGGGGCCTTACCTCACCGGATTTTTGCCAGCTCTAGCCGCCACGATCATTGCCACCCCGGTCATGCTCGCGGTGGTGGGTTGGCTGGATGTTGGGTCCATGGTCATCGCGATCATCACGCTCCCCCTCATTCCGGTGTTCATGTGGCTGGTGGGAACACTCACCGCAGGTCGCACCGAACAACGCCTCAGCGACCTAGCCATTTTGGGAGGTCAGCTGCTTGATCTCATCGCAGGCTTGCCCACCTTGCGAGCATTCAGGCGCCACCAAGACATGGCAGCTCAGGTCACGCGACTATCCTCCCAACATGCAAGCTCCACGTTGAGCGTGCTGAAAATCGCGTTCCTTTCCAGCTTTGTGTTGGAATTTTTGGCCACACTATCGGTCGCATTGGTAGCGGTTGGCATCGGATTTCGCCTGCTCGCGGGCGATCTCACCCTCGCCATCGGCCTGACCGTACTGATCATCATCCCAGAGGTCTACGCGCCGATCCGCGAAGTCGGCACCCGCTTCCACGACGCCCAAGACGGCCTGGTTGCCACCGATGAGATCCTAAAATTACTCAGCGTTTCTTCGCTTGTCGACGCGCCTACCCACACACCCCGCGACGTTGCAGGCGGGCTGGAGGTGAGCGTCGAAAAGCTTCGCGCTGATGGACGCGATGGGCCGAGGCCTGCTGATTTGTCGTTCACCGCAAAGCCTGGGCAGTTGACGGTGCTGTGGGGGCCAAACGGCAGCGGCAAATCCACGGCCTTGCTAGCGGTGTTGGGCTTGGCGACGGAAGGCATCACTGGAGAGGTTTCCGTCAAGGATGCCTCGGGCCAGGAATTTAAGGACAGCGCATTGTGGGAGCACTGCGCATATTTGCCGCAGCGGCCGGTCATTGATCCGGAAAGTGTCAGTGATTATGCGGAACTGTCGCTTGGGCAGCGCCAACGGCTTGCGCTGAAACGTGAGCTTGGGGCGCAATTGCTCCTGTTGGATGAGCCGACCGCGCACCTGGATCCAGACAACGCTGCGATCATGATCCAGCAATTGCAGGCTGAAGCCCGCCGAGGCACCACAGTACTGGCGGTTTCGCATGATCCTTTGCTGCGTGCGGCTGCCGATGAAGTGGTGGAGGTCAAATGAACACCCTGGTAAAACTTCGTTTCCGCGAGCTAATTCCCGCCGTTGTTGCAGGTAGCGTCACGATGATCGCCTCCATCACCCTGACGGTGGTGTCGGCCTGGCTGATCACCAAAGCTTGGGAAATGCCGCCAGTGATGGATCTGACCGTGGCGGTCACCGCTGTGCGAGCCCTGGGCATTAGCCGTGCGATGTTCCGTTATATAGAGAGAATCGTTTCACATGACTTGGCGTTGAAGGCAGCCAGCCGAGCCCGTTCGAGTGCATATCAACGCCTGGCTTCGTCGCCAAACTCTGCGTTGACGATGCGCCGCGGCGAACTGCTTAGCCGCCTTGGTGTGGATATCGATTCGGTTGCCGATGTCATCGTCCGCGCCGTCATTCCCGCCGGAGTTGCCCTGCTCACCGGAGTTGTCGCGATCATCTTCACCGCGATTCTCAGCCCCGCAACCGCACTTGTCCTGGCGATTGGATTGATTGCTGCTGCAATTATCCCTCCCCTGCTTGCTGCTCGCGGAGTTAAAACAGCCGAAGCCCGGCGCGCTGAATCCAGCGAAGCCTACTTGAGTTCCTTGGATCAGGTGCTGTCCAACCAGGCGGCGCTTCGTGTTCGTGGTGAAATGCCGGCCGCTCTGTCCAAGGCGGATGTGGCTGCGCGTTCCTATTCTTCTTCACTGGAGGCAGGCGCGAAAGACACTGCCATTGGCGCAGCGAGTTCCCTGTGGATTCACGGTTTCACTGTCATTGGTGTGCTCATGGTTTCCGCGTCACTGTATGCAGATGGAAGCCATTCACCGCAGTGGTTTGGTGTGTTGGTGCTGCTTTCACTCGCAGCTTTCGAGGCTGTCTCTGTTCTCCCCGATGCTGCGATTGCTCGTACCCGCGCCGCAGATGCCACCAGGAGGCTTGCGGAAATCTCGGCGCTGCCAGAATCTGTCTCTCTTGAGCTTCGCACGGCCTCTGACCAGCCCGTATTACGCGCCGAGAATCTAGTTTATGGATGGGACAGCGACCTAGGCACGAGCAACCTGGATCTCACCTTTGGTTCACGACATGAAATCATCGCACCCTCTGGAACTGGCAAAACGACCCTGCTGCTCACACTTGCGGGGCTGTTGGAACCTCGTGGAGGCCAAGTGCTTATCGACGGCACCAATCCTTCCGAGTTGAAAAACGCCGTGCTGTTCAGTCCAGAAGATGCCCACATTTTTGCCACCACTGTCCGAGATAACTTAGCACTCGGAGCACCGGAAGCAACCGACGCGGAAATGACATCGATCCTGGAACATGTTGGTTTGTCAGAGTGGGTTCAAGGTTTACCCGATGGTCTTGGCACTGTCCTTGATTCAGGTGCCGATAGTCTCTCGGGAGGTCAGCGCCGCCGCCTGCTCCTTGCCCGCGTACTACTAAGTGATGCACCAATTCTGCTTTTGGATGAACCCACCGAGCACCTCGACACTGCAGGCTCCTCTGAAATCTTGTCTATGCTGGCCTCCGATGAACTCCCTGGTAAAAGAGCTAGGAGAACCGTAGTGATTGTGAGGCATGTGAGGTAATTTTGCCCCGCTGTCTTCTGACCAGAATGATGTTAGTTGGTGGTCGTTGTCGACTTAGTTCATAGGGGAAAGAATGTGCGAATATCCACCACAGATTCGAGGTTTCCAGCCTTCTGTGGTGGATTTTTGCAACTTAGCTCCCGGAATATGCAAAAATCTGTTCGATTTTTACTTTCCAGGCCTGTTTGTGGTGAGTCCTTGATCAGCAAACACCCAGGTTTCACATCTACCCCACTTGCCCCAAAATGTCACCCTCCTAGAATCGCGTTTAAGGACCCAAACAACCTCAACCGACACTCTGGACCACTCCGGAACACCTTGACCCCTTAAATCGCCTTCCACAACGAGGCGCCAATAAACCAACTATCCCACCACCTCCTCAACCTTCACCCCTCGCGCACGCCCATGCTCCACAGCCCAGGCGCGCAGCTTTTTATCCAAATCGGTGGTGCGATATTCCGGAATAATGAACGGCCCCTCGATGTGAAGATGAAGCGCACCACCGCGGGAAAACTCCGGAACAATAGTCAACTGCATCGCTGCGATTATCTTGCCACGAGCGTTTCGAACCACCGCCAGGAAATGCGAAGACTCGTGTGTCAGCAGGTCAAGGGCATGTTCAAGATCCACCAGCTCACAAGGGTCAGCTGCGTTTCGGGCAAGTAGCGGGGCGATCTCGGAAATATCGGCGCGAGTTCCATGCCGAAGTGTCAGCTGTTCCCCGCCGGCCTGCAGATTCACCGTCCCAGCTTCGGCGCGCATCTGAGCAACAATCGCATCAATCCAGCGGCCTACATTTTCCCGCGCCACCAAAGAGTCAGGATAACGACAGCGAAGGTGCGCGCCGGAGCGATCCAAAATAAACCACAGCATCACACCATCGGTGCGCAGTGAAGCGCTGACATACTGGGCTTGGAGGCCAATATCGTCAATGCTCACTGGGAGTCGGCGCAGGTCAAGCCAAGAAATAGCAAACATTCCTGGCGTTTCCGGCATGCCACCCCACGGTTCAAGCAGCTCAGCCAGCGGGTAGCTTCCCAAAGAAACAGCCTCGCGAACAGCTTGGGCTGCAGTGTGAGGATCGGAATCTGGCACCTCAATGACCGAATTGGAGATAAACCACCCGACACTATCGTGCCAGCGCTGATCGAAACGGCTATGGACTGGGAATACAGCACGCAACGGAAGGTCCGCCAGCGCCGCCGTAACATCAGCCATCACTGAAATAGTCAAGGCCAGGGAGCTTACCTGTTGTGCGCGGGCGCGTGCCGAGTAAATCGCCAAGCCATTGACCCCGAAAATGTCGCGGACTTCAACGCGTTCAGGCATGGAGATGGCATCGCCAAGCGGAAGCGGGAACTGAGGCATTTTTCCACCACCAGCTTCCAAAATTTCACGCCACCGCTGGTGAATCCGCTCCGGTGCAGGTGGAGCCGCGAGGAGTTCCGCGGTGTGCGATTCAAACGCCAACGGCGGCTCAACGGGAAGTTCCATATCGAGCGCAGCCAACAAATCGCGCACAATCACCAGCATGGACCACATATCCACATGCGAATGATCACTACCAATAATCACCGTGGGACGCGGATGCGCATCAATAATGCACAAACTATGCGATGGCCTCGAGTACGGCGAACACTGCCGATTCAACACCGCCCGCAACGCCTCATTAATGCTCTCACCAGGCGCAACGGCGTGGTCAATCCATTTTCCCGGGCCCACATCAATGCGGTGTTGCTGCACTTCCCCACCCATTCCCGTGCTAAATACTGTGCGCAAGGTGCCGTGCCGTTCAATCACTTCAAGCCACGCGCGCTCCAATTCCTCACGGCTGATCGCCTTAGGCATAGAAACACTAATCGCCATCCAACTACCCGGTCGCTCGCCGGCACCCACATGTCGTTGCTGATCAAAGGACACCGGCACCGCCTCACCCGGAGCCGATGCATAAGGGTGATAGCTGCTCAACGTGCCAAACGGAAGGTTTAATTGGTCTACATGTGTCAGTCTCATGGCACTATAATAGACCTAGTATCTATAGATTGATAGAAAATAATTTAGGAAGTTTCCATGAACTCTCCCCTACAACACAGCGCCTTCCCCGTCCCCGGCGCGCAACTCTCCACCTCATACAGCGACGAACACGGCCAAGCCGTCATCCAACTTCACGGCCTCACCTCCTCCCGCCAACGCGACCGCCTCCTCGACCTCGACCTCGGCCGTGGCCTTTCCGGCACGCGCCTTTTGCGTTACGACGCCCGCGGCCACGGCACCTCCACCGGCCGCGCTGCCTCCACCGATTATCAGTGGGACACCCTAGCGGGTGACCTTTTAATGCTTCTCGACGCCCACTTCCCCCACGAACAAGTCCACGGCGTCGGCCCCTCCATGGGTTGCGCCACCCTCCTCAAAGCCGCGGTGTTAAACCCCGACCGCTTCAGTGGATTCACACTCATGCTCCCACCCACCGCCTGGGAATCCCGAAAAGCCCAAGCCTCCGAATACCTATCCCGAGCAGAATTCCTAGAAACCCACGGCATGGACGCCTTCCTCAACGCCGAAAAACTCCACGCCCAACCACCAGCAACCGTAGGAACCCCCGACACAGTCCCCGACATTTCCGCCGAACTCCTCCCCTGGGCTTACCGAGGCGCCGCCCAAAGCGACCTCCCCTCAAAGAAAGAAATCGCCAAAATAACAGCCCCCACCACTATTCTGAGCTGGACCGACGATCCCGGACACCCCGTATCCACGGCAATCGAGCTAACCCGCCTCATGCCAAACGCCCAACTGCGCATTGCCACTACCCCAGCGGAAGTCGCGCGGTGGCCACAACACCTTCGCGATGACCTGCAGTTGGACTAAAAACCTTCATTATCTGGTTTGGTTCAGGAAGCTCATGATCTCCGGCCAATCTTTGCGGGTCTGCTGCATGCCTGCATCGAAAGATGCACGGAGTTTCTTCAGATTGATTTCCGTGTTCTGGATGTTCATGTTGTCCGCAAAGAACACATAGGCGCTGCCTTGTTTCTCTAGGTCGAGGATCTGTTGCTTTACCGAGTTATACAGTGCAGGACGCGCGATGGTGAGGTCGGCGATTGTGGGGAAACGTCGTAAAGCAGCTTTGATGAAACCCGGGCGCCCGATCTCCTTGCGCCAATAATCGCGCGGACGGGAGGCGATAACGAAAAAGCGGGTGAAGCCCGCATCGATGGCCGGCTGTAGCATCAAACCGCCGGTCTCCCCGACCGCGCCATCGACATATGGATGGCCGTCGATGTAGGTGATCGGCATGAAACCAGGCATGGTCGACGACGCGCGAACCCGCTTCATCAGAGCGCTCAAATCCGGGGTGTCTTCCCTGCCCCAAAAAACGGTCTCGCCGGTATCGGCACGCACCGCAGAGAGTTGAAACGGCGTGGGGTCGGCTGAAAAAGTGTCAAAATCGAAAGGAAATTCCTGGTCAGGTTGCGTGGAGGTCTCATAAATATCCACCGCATTGAAATAGCCCCGACCGCGCACCAATGGCTGAATTCCTGAATACCGCCGATCGGCCGCAAACTCTACGAAACTCGACACCGTGCGGAAACGATCCGCCGAAAGATAATTCACCGTATGCGACGCACCCGCTGAGACTCCTCCGACCCAACCGAAATGAATATTGTTGGCGATCAACTGATCAATCACCGCAGCAGTATAAGAATTTCGGGTTCCACCGCCCTCAATGATCAACGCAACATCATCAAAATTCTGGGCAGGGATTTGAGGCATGTGTTCGAGAGTAGTCCTTAATCTATGTCTCGCGGGGCCGCCACATCGCACGCACCCGACGATTGTGTTGACGCACCATCATCCCCGAAGGAAACCCACCCACCACCAGAAGCAACAGTGCCCACAGCCCAAAGAAAGGCTGCGCAAACGCCGCTGCGACAATCAAAACGAAAAAGCCCGCCGCGCGGAGAAAATAGACCAAGAACTGGCCTTTTTGCTCGAAATCAATATCGTGACCTATGAAATACGGAATCAATCCATAGGGTTCGAGCATGCTCCAACGGGCGGTGGCGATGGCTGCGAGAATAGTCCCCGCAATGAGGAACACAACACTCGCTATGATTGCCATGCGCTAATTCTGACAGCACACCGCTATTTTATGCAAGGGCTGCTTAGGCCTTTTCCTTAGGCTTTATCGCGGACTTTCTTGCCACGGTAAACCTGACGAGCTTCATCTTCCTGTGGCTCACTGAGGTAACGCTCCAAAGAATCATCCAACTCAATCATCCACGGAGTGTGGTGTTCAACAGAGGTGGTGCCCGTCATCACGGAAGTATAGGTGTAATCACGGTAGTTGAGGATATCCTCCTCCTTCGACTTCACCCAGCCCTTCAAGATATTCGCGACTTCCTTCAGATCAAACGAAGGATAATCGGTCTGATCGATAAGATCCTCGACGTAATCGCACTGGAAATCAATCTGATCATTCTCAGACTTCAAGCCTTCGAAACGTGACAGCCACTTATCCATATGATTGCGCTGCGCTTCCTTGGAAGGAAGAGCCACGCGGCCCAAAATGACATCGCGAACATACCAAGCCTGAGCATCAAACATGTTGAACGTCAGCCACTGATCCTGAGCACCCAACCAGAACAGCTGGTTATTAGCCTCGGACACCACGCCACGATAAAGCGTATCCGGGTACAGGTTGTTTGGTGAGCTTAAAGTCAGCTCAGACGGCATAAATGGGTAATGGTGTAAGTAACCAGTACAGAACACCACGATGTCGACCTTGCGCTTTTCACCATTGACAAAGTGAACCTCGGAGCCGTCGAAACGCTCAACCAAAGGAAGCTCAGTCATCTCTTCAGGCCACTCATACCCCATTGGGTTTGAGCGGTAAGAGAAAGTCACCGAACGAGCACCCATCTTGTACGCCTGGGTACCGATATCTTCCGCAGAATAACTTGCACCAATCAGCAAAATATCCTTGTCAGCAACAGCCTCTGCACCACGGAACTCGTGAGCATGCATGATCTGACCTGGGAAAGTCTCCACACCATCAAAGTGAGGGACGTTCGGGAAGCTGAAGTGTCCAGCGCCAACAATCACGTTGTCATAAGTATCACTGCTGGTCTCACCGGTGCGGAGGTTCTCCACCGTCACGGTGAACAGCTTGGTGGCCTCATCAAAACTCACCCAGCGAACAACATGCGCGAACTTGATGTACTTCTCAACGTTCGACTTCTTTGCACGACCTGCAATGTAATCCCACAACACTTCACGTGGAGGGTAAGAAGAAATTGGCTTTCCGAAGTGCTCATCGAAGCTGTACTCAGCAAATTCGAGAACTTCCTTCGGACCGTTTGACCACAGGTTTCGGTACATACTTGAGTGCACAGGCTCACCATAAGAGTCTGTTCCCGTGCGCCAAGAGTAATTCCACTGCCCACCCCAGGTATCCTGCTTTTCAAAACACACCAGCTCAGGGATCTCATGCCCCTGCTTTTCAGCAGACTCAAACGCCCTCAACTGAGCGATACCACTCGGACCTGCACCAATAATCGCAACGCGCTTATTCTTCATAACCATCTCCATGAATGCCTCCTATACCCATTCCGCAAAAGGCGGCCTTCACTTAAAACACCAACATGGCAGGGCAAACGAAACAATGCGTGCCACAGACCATGTACAAAAAGTTCTACATCCTCCACCCGAAGCCATCAGGAACTCACTTAATGCGGCGGGCTTCCCTGGACTGGGGCCTCACTCGATTAAGGATTCACCATGAATCCACCTCGGTGCACCACCTGGATGGCGGCGAACTCGGACGAGACATACATGTCAAAAACTTCAGCCTCAACTAACTGAAGTCCATGTAGGACCTTAACAGATTAATTCAGGGCTCGCTAGTTTTTAATATTTAACACCTATTTAATCCAGCACACGGTTTAGGCAAAATGGCTGGTCATTGTGACCTTTCGGGGATCTTCACGGGCCGCTAAATAAGTTTTACTTTTTTATTGCAGATTGGCTGAATTGCCGTGGTTGCGCATTTCGAGAGAGGTGCTGTATGGCGATTTAAGGGCTTCATTTTTCCGAATGTGCGTTTGTATGGACGGGGCCACGAAAGGCCCTTATAAGCGATTCTGAGAGGTCGAACTTTTGGGGATCTTGGTCGTGAAATCAGCCTTTTCGAGGCAAACCAGACAGGCGTGACAGAAACTCAGAAAATTGAGCTCCGTTGTCACGCTTGTCTGGTTTTGATGGAGTCGCGCACCCAAGACCACTCGCATCACGACATTTCCTACCAATCCACCCAGCGATAGAGATTTCACCCTTCCAAAAACTAGGTAAAACCCCAGAAACCCACCCCTAAGACATCAAAAAGCCGCCTCCTGCTCAAAAACATGAGTGGAAAGCGGCCAATATGACATTTAGAAATCGAAATTAGACCAGAGGGGTGGAATCCTCGTAGAAGTCAGCAACGGTGACGGAATCCCAGGTTCGCTGTACCTGCTTGTTGTGCTTATGAACCATCATCAGTGATGGGAAGTAACCGAAAGGAATGATTAGTACTGCCCACACCCCGAAGAAGGATGCTGCCATCGATGCGGAGAGCATCAGTGGGAAAAAGGCCACGAACCGTAGTGAGTACGGCACGAAGTCGTCTTCGTTAGGTAGGCCAATGAGGTAGGAAATTCGTCCGAATGGCTCGCTGGCACTAAAGAGCGCAGCGGCAGCATTCGCCAACATTGCGCCAACGAGGAGGAAAACAACGCTTGCAATGATTATCACGTCTCCTAGCGTGACATGTTTCTTAAGTACTTTCAATTTCTTTTCGACGTGATTTGAAGTCACTTTTTCTAAACTGTGACCCACCACCCAACCATCAACGGGTGTAACCACACGTCACCGCGTTGCATTTTGCAAAACCCCAGTTCAAAACAGGTTCCCCAAAATCTGCGGGGGTAAAATGCGATCTCCCCTTTTCCGTCAACTTGACTATGAGGTTGCACACCTTTACGCCACTTCCCCACCCGACGCAGACAACAGGAGCCCAAAACGGCACCATGAATTTAAATCCCCGGAACTTCTTGACAGACCGAGCAGTCTAGGGTTTGGTTGAAAACGCAATCGGTTCACTTTTAATCCTCTCCCTGGAGCCCCGGATGATGAGGAACGCCAAAGCTTTCTGAATGGAAATTTTAAGCGTTAAGTGGGACGACCTCGATTACAAAAAGGCGAGGAAACCCCCGGGGCAGCTTTCTGCCACCCGGTGATTTCGCGAACCTTGAAACATCGTCAGAAGATTGCCGTGCGTCCTAGCCGGGATCCGCACGTTCGGCTCAAGCAGAAAGTCTTTAACTCACATGACTTCCAACTTTTCTTCCACTGTCGCTGGTCTTCCTCGCATCGGAGCGAAGCGTGAACTGAAGTTCGCGCTCGAAGGCTACTGGAATGGATCAATTGAAGGTCGCGAACTTGCGCAGACCGCCCGCCAATTGGTCAACACTGCATCGGATTCTTTGTCTGGATTGGATTCCGTTCCGTTTGCAGGACGTTCCTACTACGACGCAATGCTCGATACCGCCGCTATTTTGGGTGTGCTGCCGGAGCGTTTTGATGACATCGCTGATCATGAAAACGATGGTCTCCCACTGTGGATTGACCGCTACTTTGGCGCTGCTCGCGGTACTGAGACCCTGCCTGCACAGGCAATGACCAAGTGGTTTGATACCAACTACCACTACCTCGTGCCGGAGTTGTCTGCGGATACACGTTTCGTTTTGGATGCGTCCGCGCTGATTGAGGATCTCCGTTGCCAGCAGGTTCGTGGCGTTAATGCCCGCCCTGTTCTGGTTGGTCCACTGACTTTCCTTTCCCTTGCTCGCACCACTGATGGTTCCAATCCTTTGGATCACCTGCCTGCACTGTTTGAGGTCTACGAGCGCCTCATCAAGTCTTTCGATACTGAGTGGGTTCAGATCGATGAGCCTGCGTTGGTCACCGATGTTGCTCCTGAGGTTTTGGAGCAGGTCCGCGCTGGTTACACCACTTTGGCTAAGCGCGATGGCGTGTTTGTCAATACTTACTTCGGCTCTGGCGATCAGGCGCTGAACACTCTTGCGGGCATCGGCCTTGGCGCGATTGGCGTTGACTTGGTCACCCATGGCGTCACTGAGCTTGCTGCGTGGAAGGGTGAGGAGCTGCTGGTTGCGGGCATCGTTGATGGTCGTAACATTTGGCGCACCGACCTGTGTGCTGCTCTTGCTTCCCTGAAGCGCCTGGCAGCTCGCGGCCCAATCGCAGTGTCTACCTCTTGTTCACTGCTGCACGTTCCTTACACCCTCGAGGCTGAGAACATTGAGCCTGAGGTCCGCGACTGGCTTGCCTTCGGCTCGGAGAAGATCACCGAGGTCAAGCTGCTTGCCGACGCCCTAGCCGGCAACATCGACGCGGCTGCGTTCGATGCGGCGTCCGCAGCAATTGCTTCTCGACGCACCTCCCCACGCACCGCACCAATCACGCAGGAACTCCCTGGCCGTAGCCGTGGATCCTTCGACACTCGTGTTACGCTGCAGGAGAAGTCACTGGAGCTTCCAGCTCTGCCAACCACCACCATTGGTTCTTTCCCACAGACCCCATCCATTCGTTCTGCTCGCGCTCGTCTGCGCAAGGAATCCATCACTTTGGAGCAGTACGAAGAGGCAATGCGCGAAGAAATCGATCTGGTCATCGCCAAGCAGGAAGAACTTGGTCTTGATGTGTTGGTTCACGGTGAGCCAGAGCGCAACGACATGGTTCAGTACTTCTCTGAACTTCTCGACGGTTTCCTCTCAACCGCCAACGGCTGGGTCCAAAGCTACGGCTCCCGCTGTGTTCGTCCTCCAGTGTTGTTCGGAAACGTTTCCCGCCCAGCGCCAATGACTGTCAAGTGGTTCCAGTACGCACAGAGCCTGACCCAGAAGCATGTCAAGGGAATGCTCACCGGTCCAGTCACCATCCTTGCATGGTCCTTCGTTCGCGATGATCAGCCGCTGGCTACCACTGCTGACCAGGTTGCACTGGCACTGCGCGATGAAATTAACGATCTCATCGAGGCTGGCGCGAAGATCATCCAGGTGGATGAGCCTGCGATTCGTGAACTGTTGCCGCTACGAGACGTCGATAAGCCTGCCTACCTGCAGTGGTCCGTGGACTCCTTCCGCCTGGCGACTGCCGGCGCACCCGACGACGTCCAAATCCACACCCACATGTGCTACTCCGAGTTCAACGAAGTGATCTCCTCGGTCATCGCGTTGGATGCCGATGTCACCACCATCGAAGCAGCACGTTCCGACATGCAGGTCCTCGCTGCTCTGAAATCTTCCGGCTTCGAGCTCGGCGTCGGACCTGGTGTGTGGGATATCCACTCCCCGCGCGTTCCTTCCGCGCAGGAAGTGGACGGTCTCCTCGAGGCTGCACTGCAGTCCGTGGATCCTCGCCAGCTGTGGGTCAACCCAGACTGTGGTCTGAAGACCCGTGGATGGCCAGAAGTGGAAGCTTCCCTAAAGGTTCTCGTTGAGTCCGCTAAGCAGGCTCGTGAGAAAATCGGAGCAACTATCTAAATTGGGTTACCGCTAGGAACCCAAAGATTAAGGGCACGAGTGTCACCAGGATTGCCGCACCCATGGCAACACCGAAGGACACCGTGCCCACTCCTATTTGCATCACAGCGCCCAAGGTAGCGGCGCCCAAAACAGCGCCCACCTGGCGTGAGGTGTTGTAAAAACCAGAAGCAGAGCCCACTAAATCCTGCGGAACATCACGCAGAGCAATCACAGAGTTCGGTGCAAAACTCATCGCGTTGGAGCTACCGAACAAAATAATCGGGATGAGTAGCCACCACGGCGATAGGTTGGCGATCATAAAGACAGCCATCAACGCCATCGAGAAAATCAGCGCGCCGAATCCGATCTTGGAGATCATTCCTGGTGCCAGGCGATCCACCAATCGTCCAATTACTGGTGACATCACCACAGAGATGATGCCCATCGGAACCAACATCAAACCGGCCAACTGCGACGACATTCCCTGAGCCGTTTGCAGATACAACATGATGGGCAAATTAACGGAATACACCGTAAAGCCCAGGCTGAAGATCGAAAATGCACCGATCGCGAAGTTGCGCGTCTTGAAAATCCTCAACGGCATCAGTGGCGCCTTGGATCTTGTTTGCATCCATATAAAGAGCACAGCTGCAGCAATACCAACGGCAAGGGACACCCAAATCAGTGTTCCCCACCCAAGTTCTGGCCCCTGCTGCAAGGCAAGAACCACACCAAGTACAGCAACAAGTGAGACCGCACCCGAGAGCCAATCGATCTTCGAGGTTCCCGTGGGAAGTTTAGGCACATAACGCGCCACCATAAATAGGGAGATCAATCCGAGCGGCACATAAACCAAGAACACAGCACGCCAGCTGATCCACCCCACCAGAACACCACCGATAACTGGCCCGAAAAGTCCAGCTGATGAGGCAACAGCACTCCACACCCCGGTGGCGGCTCCCCTACGATCATGCGCGAAAATCTTGTGAATGATGCTCAGGGGCTGCGGATTAAGAAGAGATCCGCCCAGGCCCTGCACCGCGCGAGCAGCAATCAACCATTCGATGCTTGGTGCAAATACACAGGCCAACGCCGCGAGGGTAAACACAGCCATGCCGGCAAGATAAATATTTCGCTGTCCATAACGATCACCCAAGCGCCCAGTAATCAACAGTGGCACCGCAAAAGTGAGCAAATAAACCGCTGACACCCACACCGCTTGGTTCAGGCTCGCACCCAAATCCTCTTGAATCTTTGGCAGCGCGACAGCCACCAACGATTGGTCAAGCAGTGTGAGAAACAGCCCAACACTTAAAGCGCCCAGAGCTTTCCACGCCCTGGACTCCACAATTGGCGTCATTTATACCTGCTCGACTTTCGCCGTTGGCAGCGTCTCCCGGCCGAAGATCCATGCGACCGCAGCCAGCAAACTGATCACACCACACAGCATGAATCCGATTTGGAAGCCTGCCTGTTCTGCGATCATGCCTACGAGAATCGGGCCAACAATCGCACCGAAATCCTGCGCCATTTGGAAATTCGCTAAGACTTTTCCGCCGGGGCGGGAATCTATAACATCAGCGAGCACCGCCTGCTGACTTGGATTAAGCAAGCCCGCACCAGCACCTGCCAACGCAGATACCGTGATCAGGATCCACACTTCTGTGCCGAATCCGATCATTGCCGTGAACACTGCATTGACGATCAGCCCGGAAATAATCATCGGTTTACGGCCAATGCGATCTGAGAGATCGCCCGCGAATTGCAGACACAAAGCATTTCCAGCGGCGAACGCAGCCATGGCAAAACCCGCAATAGCTCCGCCATTGCTAAATGCAGCTGCGGCAAACAGTGGAAGAACCGCCACACGCACACCAAAGTTCGACCAACCATTGGCAAAAGCACTAAACAACGCCGAGCGGTAGGCAGAATCCTTAATTGCCTCAGCAAAGCGCAACGCCGGCACACTATTGCTATCAGCCTTCCGAAGTGAATCGTTGGTTTTCGGCATCCGCCACCACACAACAAGTGCAGCTAAGCCAACGGAAGCACCATAAATCGCGAACGGCCACCGCATGCCCAAACCGGACATCGCAGCACCCACAACCGGGCCAATAATATTGCCAAACAGGAACGAACTGGCATATACCGACGAACACCGCCCGCGGATCTCCACCGGCGCCATCTTCACGATCAGGCCCATGGCAGAGACCGTAAACATGGTGGAACCAATACCTGCGATGCCACGAAGCAGCAGAATCTGCCAGTATTCCTGCGCCAACGCAACAAGCCCCGTGGTGATAGCCACGGTGAGTAAACCAGTGAGATACACACGACGGGAACCGATCTTATCGATCAAACTCCCCGACATCGGCGCAAACAACAACCGGGCGCCCGCAAAGATGGACACCACCGCACTGGCAGCTGCAAAACTTACATCAAAACCGACCACAAACTGTGGCAAAATCGGCGCAATCAGGCCATAGCCCAGCGCAATAATAAACGCAGCCACAACCAGCACCCAGATCTCCTCTGGGATTTTTGGTTTAGCCTCTAATTCTATTTTTTGAGTTAACATTTCACACCCAAGGCTAGCCCTGCGCCCCTTTTATATCTAGCTGACCAGTATTAATACCAATAATAGAACATATTATCGAACAATGTCGCTTGGGTGCTCTACACTTCCCACTATGATCAAACACCGAAACCGCCTAATGTCTTCCATCTACTCCGCAACTCGCTACGCCGCCCACTTCAAAAGCGTCTTCCCCACCGCCCTGGATGACATTCAATCCATGATGCGCCACCCTCGATCACTGGCCAGAGCCATACCCACGTGGCGCCCGCCGAGCATCCCGCTACCGTCACTTCCCGGCGAAGATCCCCTCACCCTCACCTTGTCACGTCACCGCGCAGGCCCCGCCGCCCGCCAAATCATCCGCGAGTTCGGTGAGCAACGTGAACCCGCCTATCTCATCACCATCCGCATCACCAGCCCAGAGGGCTTCAAAGTATCCACCCGCCTCGCCGAAGGCTGGATCCGCGCAATTCTCAGCACCGCGCACAGCGGCACTGTCCACCAGCTCACCGATGAGCCGGCACCGACGTTTTGCTGGCTTGTCGACGCCCACTTTGATCCGGTGCGTTCCCCTTCCTTCCTTTTCGAATATTCCAAAAGTGCAGCCTAGAAAATGACGAAACCCTGGATTCCAAGAATCCAGGGCACCGCGACAAAGGCTAAAATCTAGTCTTCGTCATCATCCTCATCGTCCTCGTCATCATCGAGGTCGTCGTCATCTTCTTCAGAGTCATCGACGAAAAGGTCATAAACATCCGGCTCATCAAATTCCTCGTCCTCAAAAGGAACGAGCTGTGCTTCCCAATCCTCAGCCTGGTCATCGGCGAGGGAAAGGATATCGAAAAGTCGATCAAAATCAGTGAAGGTACCCAAGTCGAGGACTTCATCAGTGACAAATTCCAACTCGGAGGTCAAATCAGCGAACATGCGTTGGCGATCTTCATCCGATAGAACTGCGTCGCCGTCGGATTCCCACAATTCTTCAATGGCCTGATCAATCAGATCTTCAAAGGACTCACCGATCGCGATGAAATTGACCGTTGCGGTTGGGACGCCGTCTTCAACCTCGACCAAAACCTGAAGCTCAGAATTCTGGCCGACTTCCGCACGAACCAAATTTGCATTCACTGCATCCTGGAAAAACTCCAAATCCTGGATGCGTTCATCAGTTCCTTCAAGTAGATCACGCAGCACAGTCACCACCTGATCAGTAGCAACATGCTTTGCGACAGCAGCGACAGCATCCTCAACAGAGAACACCACCGAAACGAGAACTGCCTCGAACTCATCATCGTCTTCATCAACATTGGCTGCAGCGATATAAACGTTTGCTGCAGGTAGGAGGGAATCGATCTCCACGAACTGGATTTCCAAGTCAGAGGTGATCGGAACGAACATTGTGTCGCCGTTTACGCGGGACTCGATACCGTCACTATCAAGTCCAGCCGCGATGTCCTCAAAAAAGCTCATGTTCTGATGACCTTCCATCTGGTTTGTGCTGGGGACGTCCCCCAAAGACACTGCCGACAAGCCTAGCGTCCACAACGAATCCGCGCCTAGCCTTTCACCTCTTCTGTGGGCACGACGTGCAAAAATCAGCTCGTGGTGAGTGGAAAATCATGCAGCATCCAGCTCGAATGAAATAATCGTCGTCGTTAAACCGCGGCGATGGAACTGAGTTCACACTATTCATTCCTTCAATGAGGGCTTCCGCCACCTCGCGGGCATGTTCTTCTTCAAAGGCCTCGACACCTGCGCCGCTAGCTGCGATTCCCAACGCATCTGAGGCAACCGCCCACAGGGGTGCCGGTCGCAGATCCGTGGCAGCGCATAATGCATCAATCACCACGCGGATACTCTCGCCGAATTGGGTGCCCGACAGGTGGAGGGAGGCGTCGACAAGCATCTCCTCCGGCCTGAAGCCGAACCAGTAACCGTCGATGTTATGCAGCTGACCTCGACGTATGTCGAGGCTGGGGATGACATCGAATTCCACCATGGCGGTGACGGCGGGGCCGACAATTGCGGTGCACAGGGAGTGAAACCAGAGTTGTGCTGCATGTTTTGGCTGCTCAATGCCGAAAATTTCTTGGCCTTTGGCAACAGCTTCCAAGATCACTTCCGGGGTTGCTAATTCCTCGAGCGTGATGGGTTGGCCGGCTGTGAGGGTGTCGGCGAAGCGCGGGTACTGCACTAACAGACGTTTCCAGATGCTCATTTATCTACTTCCAAAAAACTGCATAAGGCTAAGCCACTTCAATTGCTGCTCTTCTTCTGTCTCTTCCGGCTCGATGAAATCAAGTTCGTTGGCTAGATCTGGGCGGCCTGTGCCCCATTCGAGCATGTCGTAATTTTCCCACGCCGTGCGTTTGTCCTGGCGTGGATCCCACGCGATTCGGGAGTTGATATCGATGACAAATGTAGCACGGCCCGGTTCGGTATCGCTGCGGCCGCGGTAAGCCTTCCACTCTTCACCGGGCCTGCCGAAGTAGATGAATTGCTTCCAATGCTCTTGGACAAGTTCGGTGACTTTATCCAAATGATCCATGCCGCCGGCAATTTTCGCAAGGTTCATGGAGCGAGAAGATTCATGATCGCCAAAGACAGCGTTGAGTTCGAAAGAGTGAATCGCGCCGAGGCCAAGTTTCCGCATGGATTGTGGGGCGTAATCGAAGCGGTACATCCAGGTATCTTCATCTTGGGAGGCGTGCGACTGCGCCAATCTAACCGACGGTGCCCAGAACAGCGCGTCAGCGAGTAGTTCAGAAAAGTCTGTGCGTGCCTCGCCTCCGCCATAGGCGCTAACCACGCGTTCTGCATTGTGGGGATCATACACAGACAGCATGCGTAAGGCAGAGCGACGTCGGGCAGAGCTTCTTAAATAAAAGGCTTTGGAGAAAGAAGTTTCTCCGTTATTAGTACCGATCATGAAGGGAATGCGGTGTTGTCTTCCCTGTTCAAACATGGTGAGCGGGTGCTCAGGTAGCAAGGAACCATCCACCGTGGGCCCGTAACAAGAGTTGAGTTGGAGCAGTTCGCCGGAGCGCCACATCATCGACTGCCCGGCGCGCACTAGATCATCGGCGGATTCTTGGCGCAGTTCATCCAAGGTGGTTTCCCTGGGCAATGCCATGCGGTAGATCAGTTCACGTGCCCAGAATTTTGCTTGGGTAGATGAGTGCACAGAGATGACCGGCGCGGATTGGGCGATGGCGCGGTGGAATAGTCCTCCTGCAGCGGGCACACACATGAGTGCAACCACTGCTGCAGCGCCCGCGGATTCGCCCATGAGGGTGACGTTGTCAGGATCCCCACCGAATGCTTCGATATTACGGCTGACCCACTGCAGGGCCAGGAGCTGATCGTGGAGCGCGGGGTTGGCTACGCAATCCTCCCCCACGGAACGCAGATCTAGATAGCCCAAAGCGCCGAGGCGGAAATTAACGGACACGTAGACCACATTCATGTTTGTGACGAGGTTATATCCGCGCAGCGCTTTTTCGCTTGATGAGCCCATGATGAAGGAACCGCCGTGGAGATACACCACAACAGGAAGCTTTTCTTCGGAATCAGGCCGCACGACATCGAGGTTAAGGCAGTCTTCTGAACCGCGAATCTTATCTGTCCAGGAGTACGTTGGCTGAGAAGCTACTTCACCGAACATTGAGCAATCGCGCACGCCGTCCCATTTCTTGGCGGGCCGGGGTGCCCGGAAGCGATATTTTCCGCCAGTGTTTCGGCCGTAGGGAATTCCCCTCCAGGTTTTAAGCCCTGGTCCTTTGACGCCTTTAACAAACCCTGTTGAGGTGGGAACCACCATCTCATCCGCCAACACCGAACCCGCTGCACTGTTAGCCATATGCGGTGAGTACCGAGGTGTCCACGTCGAACTATTCATGCCTCCCAGGCTAGGCACGAAGCAGGTGACCGGCAACGCTTTGATGAATATGCAGTTATGCGCGCAAGGATCGTCACCAATCTGTCGGCTCGGCAAATCCACAGCTATCCGGACATGTACAGGATTTTCAAAAACCAACCGCACACAAATGGGCAGGAATTTCCCGAAAACTTCCACCAATAATCAAGCCATATCCCACACAATCAGGCATTTGCTCTTCCTTTGCTCCGCATGAGTATAAAATCACTGTCATGGTCAACTACGTCGACAGGGAAACAACCCTGTGCATCTCTCTCGCTGCTCGTCCATCCAACCATGGTGTTCGTTTCCACAACTGGCTTTACGCTGAACTTGGATTGAACTACCTGTACAAGGCTGTTGCCCCAGCAGATATCACCGCTGCAGTCGCAGGTATCCGTGGTCTGAACATTCGCGGCGCAGGTGTCTCCATGCCATACAAGAGCGATGTCATCCCACTCATCGATGAGTTGCATCCTTCCGCAGAGCGCATACGTTCTGTTAACACCATCGTCAACAATGACGGACACCTTGTCGGATACAACACCGACTACACTGCGGTGTACCACCTCCTTGAAGAACACCGCGTGAACCCCAATGCACGAGTAGCTATCAAGGGATCCGGCGGCATGGCCAATGCTGTTGTTGCAGCTCTTGCTGAGTATGGTCTGAGTGGCACCGTCGTTGCCCGCAACCACACCACCGGTTCTGCGCTAGCTTCCCGTTACGGTTGGGAATACTCCGCAACTGTTCCGGAAGACGCAAAAATTTTGGTTAATGTAACCCCAATGGGAATGAATGGACCTGACCAAGACGTTGTATCTTTTGGTGAGGATGAAGTAGACCGAGCCGACGTAATCTTTGACTGCGTAGCATTCCCCGTCGAGACCCCACTGATTAAGTTGGCCAAGGAAAAGGGTAAGCAAACCATCGACGGCGGAGAAGTTGCCGCTCTTCAGGCAGCAGAGCAGTTCCACCTCTACACCGGAGTTCTTCCAACCAACGACCAGATCATTGCTGCGGAGGAGTTCTCCAAGTAAATTTCTCTCCCCTATTTTTAGGAGGCACCACATGGCTGAACACAACGCCATCATCACGGATGCAGTACATTCCGACCCCGCTGTTTTAGAAGACAACGCCGGGTTCAGCGGAAAGTACCTAATCCGTGCCCTGGACAAGGCAGCTCATATGCAAACAGGTGCCATCGAGGGATACATTTCTTGGCTTCGGAAGCACAATCCTGAGAAAACACCGGCGCAGCTGCAGGTACTCGTCGACAAGCATTTTATGCGCCTTGCCACCGGCTCTGGCGCTGGTGTGGGCATGGCTGCGGCCGTGCCAGGCATTGGCTTTGTCACGGGTGCTCTTGCCGTTGGTGCTGAATCGTTGGTGTTTTTGGATGCTGCTGCGTTTTACACCATGGCATCCGCGCACCTGCGTGGCATCGACATCCGCCATCCTGAACGCCGACGTGGTTTGATTTTGGTGGTTCTGCTGGGCACCGCAGGCAAAGCCATTGTTGACGCAGGCGTCGGTGATTTATCCAAGAAAAACCACGCGCCGGGCATTGCGATTTCCCGGTTTAATATCGGTGGCTTGATGGAAGTCAACGGCCGACTGATGCGCTACGCAGTGAAGGAAGTAAGCAAGCGTTTCCGTTCGGCATTGATTGGCAAAATTCTGCCGTTTGGTATCGGTGCGGTGCTGGGCACGATGGCCAACCGCAAAATTGCCAAGAGGACTGTCGGAAACGCATACGACTCTCTTGGTCCTCTCCCCACCCATTTTTAAGTACTCAAGACCCTTCCAACAGAAAGGATTACTCCCCCAACAGGCTCAAAAATACTGAAAGGCTCACGCATGAAAACTGAGCAATCCCAAAAAGCACAATTAGCCCCTAAGAAAGCACCTGAAAAGCCACAACGCATCCGCCAACTTATTTCCGTGGCGTGGCAGCGACCTTGGCTCACCTCATTCACCGTAATCAGCGCTTTAGCTGCAACGTTGTTTGAACTTACACTTCCTCTTTTGACCGGTGGCGCCATCGATATCGCGCTCGGAAATACCGGAGATACTTTAACCACTGACCTGCTGGACCGGTTCACTCCGAGTGGATTAAGCGTGTTGACCAGCGTCATTGCCCTTATCGTGCTTCTCGCGTTGCTTCGCTATGCCAGTCAATTTGGACGGCGATACACCGCAGGCAAGCTCAGCATGGGGGTACAGCATGATGTCCGGCTTAAAACGATGCGCTCATTGCAGAACCTCGATGGGCCAGGTCAGGACTCTATTCGCACAGGCCAAGTAGTCAGTCGGTCCATTTCGGATATCAACATGGTGCAAAGCCTTGTGGCGATGTTGCCGATGTTGATCGGAAATGTGGTCAAGCTTGTGCTCACTTTGGTGATCATGCTGGCTATTTCCCCGCCGCTGACCATCATCGCTGCAGTGTTGGTGCCTTTGCTGTTGTGGGCCGTGGCCTATTCGCGAAAAGCGCTTTTTGCGTCCACGTGGTCGGCCCAGCAAAAGGCTGCGGATCTGACCACTCATGTGGAAGAAACTGTCACGGGTATCCGCGTGGTCAAGGCATTTGCGCAGGAAGACCGCGAGACCGACAAATTGGATCTCACCGCACGTGAGTTATTTGCCCAGCGCATGCGCACTGCACGTCTGACGGCAAAGTTCATCCCCATGGTTGAGCAGCTTCCGCAGCTTGCTTTGGTGGTCAACATTGTTGGCGGTGGCTATTTGGCCATGACTGGTCACATCACGGTGGGCACGTTTGTGGCGTTTTCTTCCTATCTCACTAGCTTGTCGGCGGTGGCTAGGTCCCTGTCGGGCATGCTCATGCGCGTGCAGTTGGCGCTGTCTTCTGTGGAGCGCATCTTTGAAGTCATTGATCTTCAGCCTGAACGCACCGATCCTGCACACCCCCTGTCACTTCCCGACACTCCCCTGGGTCTGTCGTTCAACAACGTAGATTTCCGTGGGATTCTCAACGGTTTTGAGCTGGGTGTTCAGGCCGGTGAAACCGTTGTGTTGGTGGGCCCTCCAGGTTCAGGCAAGACCATGGCTGTGCAGCTTGCTGGAAACTTTTATCAACCAGACAGCGGCCACATCGCCTTTGATAGCAACGGCCATCGCACTCGCTTCGACGACCTCACCCACAGCGATATCCGCAGGAATCTCATCGCGGTTTTTGATGAGCCGTTCTTGTACTCCTCCTCCATCCGCGAGAACATCTCGATGGGTTTGGATGTCAGTGATGAGCAGATCGAACACGCAGCCAGGCTTGCCCAGGCTCATGATTTTATCGATCGCCTTCCAAACAAATACGAGGAAGTCATTGGCGAACGCGGCCTGACGCTTTCTGGTGGTCAACGCCAACGCATCGCCCTCGCACGGGCTTTCCTGGCGCATCCCAAAGTGTTGGTGCTTGATGATGCCACCTCTGCCATTGATGCCTCCACTGAGGACCGCATTTTCCAGGCCTTGCGCGAAGAACTGCACGATGTCACCATTTTGATCATCGCGCACCGCCACTCCACTTTGGAGCTCGGCGATCGGGTTGGTCTGGTCGAAGATGGACGGGTAACAGCACTGGGACCGTTGAGTGAGATGCGTGATCACGCTCGTTTCTCGCATCTGATGGCTCTTGATTTCCAGGATTCTCACGATCCGGAATTCACCCTCGACAACGGTTCACTACCCAGCCAAGAGCAATTGTGGCCGGAGGTCTCCACAGAAAAGCAGTACAAGATTCTTGCGCCTGCCCCTGGTCGAGGCCGTGGCATGTCCATGCCAGCAACCCCTGAGCTGCTCGCCCAGATTGAGGCGCTGCCAGCAGCAACGGAAGAAACACGAGTTGATGCCGGGAGGCTACGCACCAGTACCTCCGGTTTCAAATTGCTCAGTTTATTCAAGCAGGTCCGTTGGCTCGTCGTCGCGGTCATCGCGTTGTTGCTGGTGGGCGTAGCCGCCGATCTAGCATTTCCAACACTGATGCGCGCAGCCATCGACAACGGTGTGCAAGCACAAAGCACCTCCACGTTGTGGTGGATCGCCATCGCAGGCAGCGTAGTAGTCCTTCTGTCCTGGGCCGCCGCCGCGATCAACACGATTATCACGGCACGCACCGGTGAACGGCTGCTTTACGGCTTGCGTCTGCGCTCATTTGTGCATCTATTGC
>JGI2924J29684_1078535_pt1 | contig 63280 bp, 55 predicted proteins | sample BenlonsequencITS_FD_29684 | JGI IMG/M metagenome (IMG submission 29684) | reverse complement strand
CCTCCCCCGCCTCTGAAGTGGGAGTCTTGTCGCTGCACATAATAGTAATAGTAAAAAAGTAAAACTCTCCACAAACAATTCGTGGAGAGTTTTACTTTGTGAATTCTCTGAATTATCGGCCTTTAAAAACCGGTTTTCGCTTTTCCAGAAAGGCGCTAACTGCTTCGCGCAAATCTTCTGTCCCACAACAAAAGGTTGACTGAGACTGCTCAAAAAGCAATCCGGCCTGAACACCGCTTTCATTGGCTATATTAATTCCTTTTTTCGCAAAACCAACCCCAGAGGGAGGGAAGGCGGCCATTTTCTTAGCAAGTTTCATAGCCCTTTGGTTGAGATCCTCTTTTTTAACCAAGATTTCTACTAAACCAATTCGCAATGCTTCTTCCGCATCAATTTCTTCACAGCCTAGAATCAAGCGTTTAGCTTGGCCAATCCCAACGAGATGAGTTAAACGGGTAGTTCCTCCCATATCTGGTGCTAAGCCAAAGCGTACTTCAGGAATAGAGAATTTAGCGTCATCAGCGGCTATTCGTATGTCACAGCCTAGGATTAGTTCTGTAGCAGAACCATAGCAAAGGCCATTAATGGCTGCGATCACCGGAATGGGTAGATCTTGCCAAAAAGAATAAAGATTTTGCAGCCATACTAGGTTGGCCATGATAAACTCAGAACTAACCTCCTTTAAAAACTTTAGATCAATTCCTGCCGAAAAGTTATCACCATCAGCGTTTATTACAATTGCACCAAGGTCGCCGTCAGCAGTAATCTCTTTTTGTATTTCCTCTAATTCTTTGAGAAAATCAGAACCCACTAAATTAAAACCTCTTGCGTTATCCAGGGTAATAACTCCGATTCTGCCATCCTTATTAAAGGCCAAATGTTTACCATAGCTCATTTTTGTTTTCCCCCAATTCTTTTGCATTAAGTACTACTTGTACTGTAATATATTTGTATTGGAAAATCTATACTATTTAGAATGTTTGGACTCAAAAAATGAATTCATATTCATATTTTCTAACGTATGTCATTCATATTTCTGAGTATCAATTGGATTAGTGCTTGGTATATTTCTTTTGTAAAGGGTAGAGTCTATTAATAGCATTATTGTAAAGGATACTTACTTGATACCATAGCTATTGTATTGCCAGGCACAGTAGGTTAGCTTATAGAAGTATTAATACAAGTAGTTATCTTAAAAAAGTAGTCAGCTATTCATAACAAGTACGAATGGTAAGCCTATAGAAAGAATTGGTGGATTATGAGAGTGATTATTGTAGAGGGAAAAACAGATAAACAACGTTTGCTCCAGATCTTAGATGAACCTGTAGAGATCGTGTGTACTAATGGAACATTAGGTGTCGATAAATTAGAAGAATTAATTGCTAATTACAGCGATGATGAAGTATGTGTTTTGCTAGATGCTGATGATGCCGGAGATAAGGCCCGGCGGTTATTTAAACAAGAATTTCCCAATGTAAGACACTTATATACTCATCGTATGTATAGAGAGGTGGCAACAACACCCCTTAGTGTTCTGGCAAGAATTCTGGAGGGGGCTTATTTTACTGTTAAAGACACCGAGGACGAGGAATTATTTTAGAAAACCTGCCTTATAATTGAAACTCCCCCCAAAAATGGATAATTTATTTACTTACAAGTAGGAGTACAGTCGTTAATGTAGAATACTAATAGTAAATAATTATAAGAGGGGGATAAGAACATGGAAGACATAGCCTTGGAAGCTCGTTCCCGTGCCGGAAATATGTTTAAAGATGGCCTGAATTGTTCCGAATCTATTGTTCATACATTTAACAAAATCCTCAACAATCCTTTAAACGAAGAAGCCCTAAAAATGGCTACAGGCTTTGGTGGGGGATTGGGGCACGCTGGTTGTATGTGTGGAGCCTTGACAGGTTCGGTTATGGTTTTAGGACTTTTAAAGGGACGTTTTGATCCCAGCGAAGCCAGAGAACCAGCCTACAATCTGGCCCATGACTTTCACGATCGCTTCCTCAAAGAATACGAGGCGACCTGCTGTAGGGCCTTAAACCCTCATGAATTTGACTCGCCTGAGCATTTACGTCGATGTCTAAAGCTGACGGGAGGAACCGCCAAGCTTCTGATGGAGTTCATCCAAGAGAAGGGGCTGCTAAAGCCTGAAGTTTCATAAATCTTAGATGACTAGGTATATCTAGACCGATAAAGAGTTCACTCCCACTTGTGATTAATGGGGGTGAGCTCTTTATTAGTTGCAGGTAATGAGATCATTATAATATGAACAATTATTTGCTTAGCCTTCACCCTGACAGTGTCGATTAGGAAGGAGTCCATTATTAGACCTTAGAATACCCTTGAAAATTCTCTCGAGATTAGTGGCATAGGTGTAGCAAGTAAGGAGACAGGCTTGCATATATACTATTAAGCTTAAAATGGGAGGAATCTATTTTGGAATTAATGTATACTTTTCCAGTGGTGATAGGTTTAGGGGCTCTTCATTCATTAGAACCGGGGCATGGTAAGGGAGTGATCACAGCATACTTAATTTCTTCCGGTGCTAAGGTTAAAGAGGCTGTGATGATTGGTCTAATTTCCGCATTGGCACATACTCTCTCGATTGTTCTGCTGGCAGTCTCAGCTTCAACGGCCGTTAAGGTATTTGTTCCAGAAAATTTGATTCATTGGCTTCAACTTATTTCTGGAATAGTTGTGATCTACATAGGTCTCAATATAATTACTCAAAGAATCTTTGAGTATCGGGAAAAGAAGCAGAAGCACCTAAAAACTGTTAGCCATAATTGCAGCAGTCATTGCAATTGCCATCATGGTCATAGTCATTCAAGCATGACGACTCCCTCGACGCCATTAAATTTATTCTTAACAGGATTTTTCACGGGTATTGTTCCCTGTCCAAGTGCCTTAGCCATCTTGCTAGCGGCGGTTTCAGCGGATAAAATCCCTTTGGGATTAGGATTAGTTGGGGCCTTCTCAATTGGAGGAGCTATTACTATGGTAGCTATAGCCTTATTTGTGGTTCGGGCTAGTCATACAATGAAGAAGTTAGAAAAATGGCAGGTTGTTAATCGTTTGGCTTTAGTTTCCTCATGCTTAATCATATTTTTAGGTGGCGCTGTTATCTTTCAATCAATCAATCATATGGGAGTTTCGGCCATGTTTTAGATATCACCTAGAGTTCTTTAGCGCCTTTGAGGTCTGGGGTCACGTACATATCTACTTCATGCCCTGCGGATCTATGACAATCTAAACAAGATTGGGAGTTTTGGATGGTTTCATAGTGGTTTACCTTAGATGTATTTGTTAGGCGTACTGTATTAGGATAACGATCCCTGTCTCCTAGATGACATATTAAACAATTATGATCCGACATAATGGCTCGAGTGGGAACGGTGAAGTCGCCGCTAAAATGTTGGAACACATAATTTAAGCCCCGGGCCTTAGCATGGATTTTGCCCAACTCACCTGGAGGTTGATGACATTCTAAACAATTTAAGTTGTTATGAGGAGACTTCTGCCAGGAGATAACATATTTTTCAACCTCATGGCACTTGGCGCAAAAAAAAGGCCCCGAGGTGGCAACATAACCTATTTGGAATAGTATGTATGAAGCGACGAATGTTATTAGGCCACCCAAAATAGCCTTCTTCCACACAAAGAAAACCTCCCCAAGAATAGAAAAATAATGAATAGTATGTGTAAAAGAGCAGCTTTTATCCAATTATTAGAAAGTACATATAGGGATTTTCAACTAGAAGGGATTCATTATGCATTAAATAACTCTCCACATTGAAAAATTTAGTGTGGAGAGTTATTTTTTCTGAATTTGGGCTTGCTAATTTATCGAAAAGTCTAGACTTCGCAAGGGATTACGGGTTGCGCCTAATTAAATAATATGTGCATGGAAAAACAGTCTTTGGTGTCACAAACCGTCCTCATGGAGTTGAAACCAAATGGTGCATCGATGCACCATTTGGTTTCTCTTCGCCGACGTCCTGTTGGAAATTAAAGTGGAAAAATCGTAAGATGCTGGTTGCCTAAAAGGAAAAAAAGTGGTTGGTTAGCAAGCCTGAGTTAGTTTTAACTTAGAAAGTTATAATTGACTTAGAGATATTTATTATTTATAGAAATATCTAGAAGTCGGGGTTGGTTTATAGGAATTAGATATAAATTACGGTGGTTTTAGAGGCGGATTTATACAAGTCTTATGGCGCGAAAATTGCATATTACTGTTGAGATATGAAAAAGTATATGAGAGGTGTATTGGTTTGAATAATGGTATTAGGCGATTAATGCCTCCACTGGTTTTTGCAGTCATCATAATCTCAATGGGCCTAGCTTTTAGATAAGGATTTTTCCTTTTTATTGCTGCTTGTGAGTTTAGTTGGAATGCTTAAATCTTTGACTTAATTGCTAAACATCGAGAGTTATGAAGGTAATTCAAGAATAGTTGATTATAATTATCCTTATTATGGCAAAAATAAAGATAGAATTGTTTTGCAACTTGATATAATAAGGAGAGATTTTGTGAGTAAACCATCAACATATCTTAGCTGCGCCATGTTAAGTTTAGCTATCCTGCTCTCAGGCTGTGATAGACCTTTTCCGGCAGGTGAGCAACAAACTAATGAATCAGATAGCTCCTCGGCTCGGGAAGTGCTGGCTGCCCCAGTCTACATGCGTTCAGACATAATTGCCACTCCCGAAGAGGCTCAAAAACTCCTAATGGAGGGTAATGAACGTTTTAGGACTGGTCAACCTTTAAGTAAAGATTTGAGTCTCAGCAAACGAAGTGAGCTGATGGAAAAAGGGCAGCATCCTTTTGCCGTCATAGTAAGTTGTTCGGATTCGAGGGTTCCGCCTGAGCTTTTATTTGACCAAGCCCTTGGAGATCTGTTCATAATTCGTATAGCAGGTAATATCATTACTCCTCCGGAGTTGGGAAGTGTGGAGTATGCTGTAGAGCACCTAAACACTCCCTTAGTCGTTGTTCTAGGGCATGAGAACTGTGGGGCGGTTACAGCCGCTGTACAGGGAGGGGAAGCCCATGGCAATATCTCCTCGATTCTCAGCAAGATAACCCCTGCCCTGGAAAAGGCTAAATCTGAAGGCACCAGTGCAGAAAATCTAATCTCTAAGACTACGGAATTAAACGTTGAAAATGCCAAGCTGGATATTTTGCAAAGTCCGATTATTAAAGAACGTTTGGCAGGAGATCAGGTTAGTGTTTTGGGGATGATGTATGATCTGGACGAGGGTAAAGTAACAATAGTGAATTAAGACCTTTAGTATTTGATGTACTAGTTGGCTTTTGGCGATATAAGGTCAGATATGATAGAATAAAGGCTCCTCAATACAAAACAAAAGAGGGGCCTTTATTATGTTGAGAGGAATAAATTGGAATATATCGTATATCTATGAAAGAGGACTTTATAGTTACTGCGTCGAATAAAAATGAGTTGCAGTACTTAAGAAATTGAAAGATTGAAGGAGCGATTATGGATTTTATATTAGCACTGGTTGATTTTATTCTTCATGTTGACAAACACTTGGTCGAGATAATTAGTGATTACGGAACATGGACCTACTTAATCCTTTTTGTGATTATCTTCAGTGAAACGGGGTTTGTGGTTACTCCTTTCCTCCCGGGGGATTCGTTGCTTTTTGTAATTGGAGCTTTAGGCGCTAAAGGAGCTTTAAGCTTTGAGTTTGCGCTTATATTGCTAATCGTTGCAGCTTTAGGGGGCAACACCTTAAATTATTTTATTGGAAAAATAATTGGACACCGCATACTTGCCATGAAAAATTCTCGCATCATCAAGAAGGAGTACCTTAACAAGACTCATGCTTTTTATGCCAAGCATGGCGGTAAGGCTATCATATTTTCTCGTTTTGTCCCCATAATTCGAACCTTTGCACCTTTTGTGGCTGGACTGGGTAAAATGAGCTTTTTGAGATATAGTATCTATAATATTATCGGTGGTGTTTCGTGGGTTTTATTATTTATGTTTGCAGGGTACTTCTTTGGAAACATTCCTACCGTGAAGGACAATTTCACCTATGTAATTTTTGCCATCATCTTTGTTTCCTTGCTGCCTACAATTATTCCGTATCTTCGCAGTAAACGAAGATAGGGTCAGTAATCCTGTAAAGGTTGACGCAAGATAGTAGTGTTGATTCTTTACGAATACGAAGGATGCAGGGGCATTTAAAGTTCACATTATAATCCATACTTTTTGCACAAAAATAGCAGATTTTTAGGATCTGCTATTTTCTTGTTAGTTTGGCCTGCCACGCGCATATCCTAATAGGTGAAAGTCTCTGACACACTCTTGAAGAAATCATATAGAAGCGTTTATGTATGACGTATCACTAGGATAACTGAATGTTGATTGTGACAAGATTGGTTACATCAAATCCATTTACAAAAAATTTACAAAGGGTTTTTTTCCTTTATCAAGAATATTAATAATGTCTGGAAGAGCGTGAAAGAATTATGCCACAAAATCGTTATAAAGAAGTTTCAAAAGGGGCTTGTTAACCAATAATAGCTTACTATTCTATTTAATCGTATTGATAAAATCTATGAAATCTCCACAGAGAAAGGGGTAGCAGATGGAAATAATTCATTCATTTAATTTATCGCTCTGGCAGTGGGTATGGGTAATTATAGCTGCATTCTTGGTTGGATTCTCCAAAACTGGAATGAGCGGATTTTTAATGCCTGTAATACCTATTGTTGCTTCCGTATTTGGCGGGAAGGAGTCTACGGGTATTATACTGCCCCTGCTTATCGTAGGGGATGCTTTTGCCTTATACTATTACCGGCGCCATGCAGATTGGAGTAATATTAAAAAGCTTTTGCCTTGGACATACGTTGGATTAATCATAGGAGTAATAGCGGGAAGCAACGTTAATGACAAACAATTTAAGATGTTCATTGCCATCTCAGTGATCTTATGTTTAATCATCTTAATCTATATGGAAAAAAAAGGTGAGAACTTTGAGGTTCCGAAGGGTGCGTGGTTTTATGCTGCCATGGGAGCCCTTAGTGGTTTTACTTCTATGATCGGTAACGCTGCCGGTTCTATATTCAGTATCTACTTACTAGCCATGGGTTTTAAAAAGAATGGCTTCATGGGGACAACTGCCTGGTTCTTTTTTATTGTCAATTTATCTAAAGTACCATTACAAGTCCTATTCTGGCATAATATCTCTTTCAAAACTCTGGGTCTTACTATAGGTATGCTTCCTGCAATTGCGGCAGGTGCTCTATTAGGGGCTATCGTCATTAAGAAGGTAAACGAAAAACAATTTCGTATTCTTATCATCGTCATGACAGCAGTTGCTGCGGTAAGACTGTTATTATAAACAATTTAAGTGTAAAAATGAGGCTTAATGTGGTTACAAAAGGAAGGTCTGCTCAGTACTCTCATTGGAAACGATGAGGGTTTCTTTTTTTATTAACTTCAAATTTTTATTAAAAGGGCTTGTAACTTCTGATGGGCTCTTAAATCCCCTTCGAAAGAAGATCTTGGCAAATTCTTCAGTAATGCTCTTTGAAAACTTACTACAATAGTGTAAAATTACACTGAAAGGGTGAATTTCTAATGACCAGAGACGATTTTATTGCCAAGGCTTCGGAAAAATTGAAGCTAATCCGAATTGAAAGGGATTACACCCAAGACAAAATGGCTGAGATATTGGGTATCTCTAAAAAGACTTTAGTACAGATAGAGAAAAGTCGAACAAACCTGGGGTGGGCTGGTGCAGTAGTCTTATGCACAATTTTTAGAGGCAGTGAAGTTTTGGAAATGACTTTTGGCGGAGATACTCAAGACCTTATTCAATCCTTAGCTTTTACCGATTACGAGGTCAACGAAATAGCTAACGAGAAAACCATGGGCGGAAAGATATGGTGGACAAATATCGAATGCTCAGATCAGTTTCGTATTCAGCAGAACATAATATCCAGGCACTTTAGGATTCTCGATAGTAAGGACCGAAGAATCTGCTCCTCCTTTGAGCATGAGTACATTCGCAAAAGATTTAGAGAGCTTTCCGGAGAAGGGGGAACAGACTAAATTGTTAAACTTTCTTAAAGCATACGTGGAATCTATGAGGCTGTACTATGCATTCGTCACCGGGATTGCCGGTTGGATTGGAATGGCGTTTTATGAGTACATCGCCAAGTCTCCCTTTCAGACCGTGGAGGTAGTACCCGAGACGGAGAAAAAGGCTGTTGTATTAATCATGCTCTTTCTTAGTTGGGGTATTAACCAGATTATTAATGATTATCTAGGCTTGGCAGAGGATCGAGTCAATGCTCCAAATCGTCCTATGGTCACTGGCGAACTTGATCCCAGGAAAGCACTAATCTTAACGGGAGTATTGCTAAGCTTATCTTTACTGACCACATATTCTTATTTGGAACCAATTGCCCTTTTTCCCGCAATCTTAGGAATTTTATTAAATATTGTTTATGAGTACGCTAAGGCTTATGGAGTTTTTGGCAATATCATCTTCGGCCTTATGATTTCTACCTGCACGGCCTACGGGTTCTTAGCAGCCGGGCCGACAACCTCGCCCTATTTTACCGAAAGCCGGGTCTCGGTCTTGATTTTAGTGGCAGTTATGAATGGTTTAATGACCTTCTATACATATTTCAAAGACTATGAAGGAGATAAAGCGGCAGGTAAACGAACCATCATCGTGCGTTTAGGGGTAGAGAAGTCCAGATATTTAGCAGCCGTCTCCTCTTTGTTTCCGACGGTTATCTTTTTGTTTTTATATCTCAACAATTTCATCGAAGCCAGAGTCAACAATATGTTTCTCATTCTGGCAGGACTAACCTTATTCCTCGAGCTGTGGACTGGCTACCTTTACTATCAAAACCCTCAGGGGGAGAGAACTTATTATTCCTTAGTAGCAAATTTTCGCTCCTGTATCTGTGGTCAGGCTACTCTGATTGCCCTGTTTAATACTGAACTGGCCATGATCCTATTTCTAGTATCTTATATGTTTGTAGGTTTTCTATTTGACCTGCACACCGACCCGAAATCTTAGGACGTTCCCGCAAAGAATCACTCAATTTGCGTAAAGAGTGGTTTTTAGGGGCTAGATCAGCAGGAGGTTAACATGCAACTCTTCGAGCCCGCCAGAATAGGCAATTGTCAATTGAAAAATAGGATCATTCGGTCAGCAACCTTTGAAGGGATGTGCGATTCTCAAGGCCACCCCTTACCGAAATATTATCAGCTCTATGAACAATTGGCTTCCGGTGGAGTGGGTGGAATCATTACAGGCTTTGTCTATATCTCTCCTGAAGGAAAAGCAATGCAGCCCGGTCAGGCGGGAATGGACAGTGAGGAGAAGATTCAGTTTTTTAGGTCTGTTACTGAGAGAGTACATCAAGACGGCTGTAAGATATTTTTGCAGCTTGCCCACACCGGCAGGCAGACACGGAAAAAGGAAACCGGACAAGAGGTCTGGGGTGTATCCAGTAAAAGATCCCTGTATTTCGGAGGGTCTCCTCGGAAATTAAGCACTGAACAAGTATATGGATTGGTTAAGCAATTTGGCAAGGCTGCAATGTCTGCACAAGCCGCCGGATTTGACGGAGTACAGGTTCACGCAGCCCACGGTTACCTAATTCACCAGTTTATCTTGCCGGCAATCAATAATCGACAGGATGAGTTTGGAATTAATAATGAAAGTATGCTAGGCACAAAGTTCCTGGAGCTTGTGCTAAAAGAAATTCGTAATAAATGTGGAAGAGAATTTACTTTGTTAGTTAAGGTTAGCGGAAGTGATGATTACTATCCCAGGTTTACCAAGGATCAGTTTACCAACCTGATCCGCTTTCTAGATGATCAGAAGGTTGATGGTATAGAGATAAGTTATGGGACAATGGATAATCCTTTAAACATCTTTCGCGGAGATGTCCCTCTGAAAGTAATCTTAAAACATAACCCGATTTTTAAATATTCCTATGACCTGAAAGCAATCCCCAGATCACTACATAATGCCTTGATTTACTGTCTAATGAAGGTAAAATTAAAACCTTTTACGCCAGTTTATAATCTTAACTATGCCAAAATTGCTAAATCATTAACCAACATTCCCGTAATTTGCGTAGGAGGTTTTCGAACCGGAGAGGAAATCCGGCATTGTCTGGACAAGGAGTTTGCAGATTTCGTTAGTTTGTGCAGGCCGCTCATTTGTGAACCGGACTTCGTTCAGAAACTCTATCAAGACAAAGATTATAGCTCTAAATGCCTCAATTGCAATATCTGTGCGGTGATGTGCGATTCAGATCGGCCAACCAGGTGTTATCGGAAAGGATGATTAGTGATGAATATTGAAGACAGAGTTATTAATTCGGTAAAAGGCGTTTTAGATAAACGTCCCGAGGTAACCTTAGACAGTCGTTTGCTTGAAGATCTATTAGTAGATTCTTTAGACAAACTAATGGTTCTCTCGGCAATTGAGGATGAATTTAGCATAGAGATCGAAGAAGAATTTGCTGATGTACATACGGTCAAGGATATAGTTGTTAAGTTGAAGGCGAGGGGTTTTTAGAGGAGATGGATCGAAAAGATTTTTATAAGAGGTTATGGGTGGATGAGAGTCTCGCTGAAGTCACGGGATATAATCCCTATTACTTGCCGGTTAATTCTGGTCTTAATGAACGACTGTTAGTCAAAGGGTGTAAAATGATTGACCTGGCCTCGAATAATTACTTGGGTCTGGCAACGGACAGTCGAGTAAAACAAGCTGCTATAGAGGCTGTTCAGAAATATGGAGTTTCCCTTTGCGGTACGCCCATCGCGACGGGGTATATTGATTTGTTCCAAAGGTTGGAGGAAGAATTATCGAGCTTTGTTGGCTTGGAGAGAACTGTTATTCTTCCTTCTTGCTACCAGGCTAACAACGGGTTATTCAGTTGTCTTGCCGGTTCTGAGGATCTGATTGTTGTTGACAAGTTGGTTCATTCTTCCTTGATTCAAGGGATTAAAACAGCAGGATGTAAAATCAGGCCTTTCTTGCATAATAATCTGAATCACTTAGAAGGAATCTTGCAAAGATCAAGCAGCTATCGGCAGGTTTTCGTTGTGACTGAGTCTGTTTTTTCGACGGAAGGCAGTGTTGCTCCCTTTAAAGAGATCGTTCAATTGTGTGAAAAGTACGGGGCCATGCCAATCATTGATGATTCACATGGTATCGGAGTGTTGGGTAAATCTGGCCAAGGTATCCTTGAAGAACAAAAAATTGAAGGATATCAAGGAATCTATACTGCCTCTTTAGGAAAAGCTCTGGCTAATTCCGGTGGAATGATCAGCGGAGAAAAGAGGGTCATAGAGTATCTCAAGTATTATTGCTCCCATCTCGTCTACTCTACAGCTCTTTCACCGGCGGTATTAGCGGGGGTTAGTGCTGTTCTGGATATTATTAGAGTGGAATTTGCAGGGATTAAGCATAGGCTTAATTCTTATCAACGACAAATCCATAAATCCCTAAGCGAAGGGGGATTTGAGGTAGCTGCCAGTGCAGCTCCTATTAATTCCATTCAAACCGGCAGTAAAGAAGTAACTTTTAGTCTGGCGCAGAAGCTCTATGCCAAGGGGATTCTCTCAACACCCTTTATAGAGCCCTCTGTTCCCCTAAACCAAGGACGGGTAAGACTGATTGCCGGAGCCGGCCTCTCTCAAGGGACTGTTAATGAAGCGATTGCGATTATTAAAAGGATAGGTGCCTCATGAGGTGTTTGTTGATCTTGAACCCCGGTTCTCAGGGGGGCAAAAGTAAAGCAAAGTTTGAGAGGATTTTTGCTTTTCTCCATAAGAATAGGGTGAAGTTTGATTATAGGTTGACAAAGACTCTGGATGACGCTTATACCTTCTCCTTAGCAGGAAATAAAAAAGGTTATGATGTGATCCTTGCTGTAGGAGGAGACGGAACGATTAACAGGGTGATCAGTGGGTTTTATGACTTGCAGGGCAAAAGGATTTCTAATTCCAAGCTGGCAGTGATTCATACGGGAACCAGTCCGGATTTTTGCAAGAGCTATAATTTGCCCTTAGAAATCGACCAGGCCCTAAACGCTGTTCTGGAGGGCAAGACTGTTCAAATTCCCATGGCTAAGATTACATATCTCAGTGAATATGATGAAAAGTTGGACGGCAAGCCACTCAGCCTAGCCCATGAAAAGCTTCAAACCAGTTATTTTGCCTGCTGCGCTAATATTGGGATTGGAGCCTCCGTGGCCAGGGGGGCGAATAATGGGATAAGAGACTATCTCGGAGATTTTGCCGGAACCTTAGTTTCCCTGATCAAGGCGCTGATCAGTTATCATCCCGTTAACTTCTCTGTTCGTATTGACGGAAAACAAGAGGTTTTAGAGAAGGCTTATAATATCTTTGTGGGTAAGACCACTTATATAGCGTCTGGGCTAAAAGTGAAAAACGAGTTAGCTTTAAATGACCCTCGGCTCTATGGTTTAATCATTCAAAAGCTTGGTCTTGTGAATTGGGTCAATGTCTTGAAAAAGCTATATAGTGGGGATGAGTTTGCTAATAATGCTGCAATGTCTTTGCTATATGTTCACAAGATGGAGATTTTCGGAAATCCTGCAAATAATGAAATTGAGTTTGATGGAGATCCAAGAGGATTTTTACCATGTAAAATTGAGCCTGCTGGGGAGGCTTTAGATGTAATCTGTCCACAGGATGGGTTACTCCGTTAGGGGATAGATGGTCAAGTGAGAAGGTTGATGATGAGTAGAGAAAAAGAATTGATCGAAGTTATCAATAAACAAATGCCTAGGAGTTCCAGTCAAGTTAATCACCTTTTTGAGTCGGATTCGGAAATCGTGACCTTCCACGGTAAGGGTCTTCTCTATAATATTGATGAATTTTCGGAAGAAGACTTATTTCGGGAAGATGACCCTTACAGGCTGGGCTGGAATATGGCCATAGGCAGTATCAGTGACATTCTGGCCTCAGGAGGCAGTCCTAAGTTTTATGCTCATAGCATGGTTGTTCGAGATTCCTGGAGTACGGAGTATATTGAAAAGCTGGCTCGAGGAATCGCCCAGGTAATTAAGGAAGCAGGTGCCGCTTTTATCGGCGGAGATTTTGGGATATCTAAAACCTGGAGATACACCGGTTCAGTCATTGGCGAGCTTGCAAGTAAAAGCTTATTAAGAAGCGGGGCTAAAGTGGGAGACAGAATTTATATTACCGGTGGCATAGGCAGAGGGAATGTGGAAGCTGCCCTCCAACTATATGGAGATAACTTATTAGTAATGAGTCTCACAGGAGGATGGAAAAACCTCTTGCCCTTGAGAAGTAAAGAAGCTGAGCTTATACGGAAATACAGCCGTTGCTGTATGGATACCAGCGATGGAGTCTTTAATGCCTTACGAATGATTTCAGAATTGAGCAGAACAGGATTTTTTATTGACAACCTACCCTATGTGAAAAGTGGATTATTTTTAGCTAAGACTCTTAACCTGCCCAAGGAAATACTGTTTTTAGGGGAATGTGGAGAGTACGAATTGCTCTTTACCTTGAGTGAAAAGAGAGAAGAGGGGTTCCTAAAAACTGCCGGGGAGCGGAAGTTGACATTTCATAAAATTGGGATAGTTAAAGAACCGGGGTCCCAAATTCTTTGGGAAAAAGGACGAGGGATAGATTTTCGGGCGTATGACCTGCGGGCCAGAGATTACTCAGATCCTAAAGACTATTTGCGGAAGGTCGTAAATTTTCTCAAGGAGGCAGCAAAATGAATCGAAGAGTTGTTATCACGGGGATAGGGCCGGCTACAGCTTGCGGAATTGGCAAAAGAGATTTTACTGCAGGTGTTTTCGGACAAAAGACCTGTCTGGCTGAGATCCCAGTGAGTTATGAACAAAACTATCAGTTTAAATCCAAATATTTCGTACCAAAGCCAATCTTTTCTTTAACCGATCTAGGGTTCCATAAGTCAGTGGAAGGAATGATGGAAGAGGCTGCGCGAATCTCAATCTTGTGTACAAAGCTGGCCTTAGAAGATGCTGGCTTTAAGATTATTAGTGGAGAAAAGTATCTCCAGGTAGAGGGCTTGGAAAACAGCGGGACGATTATTGGTATTGGGATGAGCAGCCTGCAGACTGCCTTCGACTCTTATACCGCCCATATATCTGATAAGGAAAAGTCAGTTGCCCAGCTAAACCCAAACCACATTCAAAGTCCCAATCAGCCTAGGTTTAACAGAATGGTCATTCCCATACTGATGACCAATTCCCCGGCAGCTTGGATATCCATCCTCTTTGGACTTGAGGGGTTCAGTTACACTCTTAACGCTTCCTGCGCTTCGGGAACATTTGCAGTTGGTGAGGGATATCGAGCTATTAGTGGGGGTAGAAGTGATGTGATCTTAACTGGGGGTGTTGAGGCCTTAACAGAAAAGAAGGGCGCAATCATGAGAGGCTTTGATATGCTCTCAACTCTTACCAGGTCAGAAGACGGGCGGCCTCAGCCTTTTTCGCGGCAAAGAAGCGGTTTTCTCTTCAATGAAGGGGCAGGATGTGTTCTTGTTCTGGAAGAGTTAGAACGGGCTCGAGCTAGAGGGGCAGATATATATGCTGAGATTGTAGGGTATGAGGCAGGCAGTGATGCCTACAGCATAGTTCAGATGGACCCCAGCGGAAATAATATTGCTGATCTTTATGAAAAGATTTGCCGAGGGATTGAGGTTGATTATCTGAACGCTCATGGCACAGGGACAAGGACAAATGACGAAATTGAGGCTAAGGTAATTCAAAAGATTTTTGGGGATCGGAGCAAGCAACCTTTTATAAATTCTACCAAGGGAATATTGGGGCACAGCATCGGGGCCAGTGGAGCCCTTGAAGCAGCTATAACTGCAATTTCTATCAAAGAATCCAGAATCCATGGTAACTTAACCTCTGATTCCCTGGATAATCTAAATCTTCCTTTGGAGACGATCACGACTCCCATTGAATATGCCTTATCTGCCTCTTATGGCTTTGGCGGGCATAATGCTTTAATCCTTTTCAAGAGGTACCAAGAAAATGGCTAAGAAGGGGGTTTTGATTACAGGTGGGACAGGATTTATCGGGAGTCATATTGCCAGGGCTTTTTGCGAAAATCAGGTAAAGGTTGGCTGCTTGATCAGGAATGACAGCCAATTAGCGAACTTAGAAGGGTTGCCTGTAGAACTAGAGACAGGAGATATTAGAAATATCGGGGAATTAAGAGAAGTTTTCCGTGGTTATGAGTGGGTAATTCACAATGCTGCAAAAGTAGCGGACTGGGGGAACTATCGGGAATTCTACCAAACGAATGTTGTTGGTACAGTCAATGTATTAAAGGCTTGCGTCCAGGCGGGCATAAAAAACGTTCTTATGACCGGATCAAATTCTGTCTATGGGGAGGAAAACTGTTTTGTCCTTAAGGACGAAGAATCCCCCTATAATTCACATTACCCATACTTGGGAGATGGTATTTTCCCCTGCAAGTTAAACTACTACCGTGATACAAAAGCAATGGCCAAACAAGAGGCTTTAGCTTTTGCCCAGAAGCATGATTTGAATCTAACTATTTTAGAGCCTGTTTGGGTCTATGGAGAGAGAGAATTTAACACCGGATTTTACGAATATCTTAAAACTGCGAAAGCTGGAATTCCCTTAGTCCCGGGTGCTAAGAAGAACAAATTCCACGTTGTCTATGCAGGCGACTTGGCTAGAGCCTATTTTTTAGCTTACAGAAAACAGCTGACAGGCCAGCATTGTATTCTGATCGGTAACGAGCAACCTGAAAATATGGATAGAATCTATGAACTTTTCTGCTCGGCAGCTGGATTAAGAAAACCCGGCAATCTGCCCAAAGCCTTAGGCTATCCTCTGGCTTTTCTCATGGAACTAATCTTTACAATCTTCAAAGCTCAGAATCCACCCCTTTTAACTCGAGGGAGAGTGAATATGTTCTATGACAATATTGAGTTTTCTGTTGAAAAGGCTAACCATATCCTAGGCTTCCGAAACTCCTTTAGTCTGGAGGAAGGGATCAAAAGAACAGTTTCATGGTATAAGGAGCAAGGCTTGATTTAATGCTTAGCTTTAGCTGAACAAGTTTACCTATGATAGATAGGAGGTAGCCTATGGTAAATGTAAGGAATATTACAGGTTTAGAGAGAACTTTCTTCAACTTAAGGTTGAAAATAAGCACTTTTTTCTACTTTCTTTCGTCTCTGAGGAAAGGCGAGCTTTCTATGCAGGAGTTTATTCTAGTATTGAGAAGGCTGCTTCTTTTTGTCTCCAGAATGAAGCAGAATAAATTTGTTAATATTGAGGGAAAGACTCGCCTGGGACTGTATATCCCCGGCTTTCCATCCGCCGCATTTCACACCGCCTGTCGGAAATTTAATCAATTTGAGGGAAAGATGCCTTGTACTACAGTCTTGTTATCGATTACATCAGCTTGCCCTTATCATTGCCAGCATTGTTATCAGAAACTTGATAAGGGTAAGGATGTGGATATTAAAGTATTAATAGGGATAGTCCGTAAGCTTCAGGAAATGGGAGTAGCTTTCTTTAATATCGAAGGTGGGGAGCCCTTTTTTGCTTATGAACGGCTTAAACAGGTATGCCAAGCTATAGATTCAAGATCTGAGATCTGGATCAATTCCACAGGTGCGGGCATGACTAAAGAAAGACTTGCAGAACTTAGCGGGCTGAATGTGACCGCGGTCATGTTTTCCTTGCATAGCCCCGATGCCAAGCTCTTTAACAAATTTATGGGGAAAGACTCTGCCTGGGAAACCATGAAGGCTGGAGTTGAGATGTGCCACGAAGCGGGTTTGGCGGTGGCTTTTAATACCTGCTTAATGCGGGAAGATTTCTATAACGGTATATTCGAAGGAATTATGGAGGCAGCCAAGGATTTCAAGGCTTGTTTGATCCAAATAATTAAGCCAAAGCCAGCGGGAGGGTGGCTGGAAAAAGGAGTTGTCGAATTCACCCCCCAGGACATTAAATATGTCAAAGGGAGGGTCAACCACTACAACTTACATAAGAAGATGGCTAGATATCCGGCTATCTCCGCACAAATCATTGAAGAAGATAAGTCGGTTTTTGGTTGTACTGCCGGGGGAACCGACAGATTTTATATCAATGCCAAGGGAGATCTACAGCCTTGTGAGTTTTTAAATATCTCCTTTGGTAACATAATCAAGGACAAATTTGAAGATATCTACTCCAAAATGCGTACTTGCTTTACATGGGGCGGAGAGGGTTATCTCTGTGAAAGCTGTTCGCAAGAAATTCATAGACTTTATGAGGAGAATGGCTTAGACACCCTCCCTCTGACCCCGGAGTTGTCAGAGAAGATCTATAGTTCCTGGGAGCGGGGAAGGAAAACGGATTTATATGAGAGGTTGGAGCGGATGAGGTAGAGCAATCACTATCGATATCCGGAAATTTTATTGTGTAACTTTTGGCTTGAAAATGAGTAAGAACATGGATTTTATGGGAATGTTAATGGCGGGATGAGGTTGTAGATATTTTATTTCATTCCATTCCAAGAATTACGCGCCCCTATACAAATTGTGTGGGGGCTTTTTTGTTCTATCACGGTTCTCTTTACAGAAAGCTAAATAATAGTTTATGATCTAAAGTAATTAATAATATACTGATAAAATCCAAACTATAAGTGAGGTAACTATGTCCGACTACATACTAACCTACTCAAAGATCAAGTTCTTTCCACTGGAACCAATTATGGAAGACATTAAGATTGAGGATATTGCCCACTCATTATCACTGATGACCAGGGTCAACGGTCATTGCAGTCACTTTTACTCAGTTGGGCAGCACTCAATTCTTTGCTATAGGGAGGCCAAAAGCCGAGGGTATTCCGAGCGAGTACAACTCGGATGCCTTATACATGATGCAAGTGAAAGTTATATTTCAGATTTGACAAGGCCGGTCAAGAAAAACCTCCCGGAGTACTTTGCAATTGAGGAAAAATTACAAAGTGTTATTTATGATAGATTTGGCCTAGGGGATTTGTCAGATGAAGAGCGGAAACAAATTGAAAATGTGGATGATACTCTTCTGCACTATGAGTTTGAAACATTAATGGAGTTTCCGATTTTTGATGTCCCACCGAAGAAGGGGATGGAACATGAATTTTCACTTCGGGATTTTGCCAGTGTAGAAAATGAATTTATATCTGTATTTAAGAACTTATATAATCAGGAGAATTAGAATGAAAAGCAAAACAAAGCTAGTTCGAAAACCAAGAACCAGAGCTCTTTTTAATACAGGCACACGCCCTCATAAAACGAACAAAGACTATACCAGAAAAGTAAAGCACAAAGAAAGTGCTTATGAAGATGGTGCGCAATAGCAACAGTAGGGATTAGAGGCGTATAAATTGTTTGGTTAAGTACATACTGCAATAAAACTTGAATTACTGGAGGCTATGTTTTAATGCAGCTATCTAACGATAACGATCAGGAAACAGATAATATACAAAAAGGCGGAGTAATTAGTGAAAACCTTGCGTCTAAACCTCAGGTTTTAAGCGATAAGAAACTTATTAAAGAAGAAGTCAAGCGACGACTTATCTCAGGTATCCAAACAGCAGCCCTGGAGTATGATTCTCTATATAATGAAGAGAAAGCAACCTTAAATAAGGATTATGTATTGTTGAGTCTGCTCTTTCAGAGAATGTTTTTTTATAAATTAAACGAGAAGCTCTCAGGGTTATCCTGCGACCATACCCTTCGATTCACTAAGCAGATCTTAACTCAGATGCAATTTAAAAGGGGAAAAATTAACGAGATAATTGATGTATTCAAAAAGAATGGTGGACAGTGTGATTGTGAGATTCTTTATAATGTGGAGAGTCAATTAATCGGAAAATAATTGTACCTAAAGAATTGCTGCGAAGAAGTTCGAGGATTTCTAGAATAAAGAATTTATGGAACCTGATCAAAGAATAATAGCTTACGAAAAACAGAGGAGGCTCCTATTTGTGAATGTAACTCTGGAATGTATTCCTTGCTATATAAAGCAAACGATTAATACCTTGGCACAAACTGAAATCACTGAGGAAAAAGCGAGAGAAATAATTCATGGAACCCTGCCCCTTATTTCCAGCTTAGATCCTCAAAGAACTCCGGCAGAGAACTCAACCATTATTCTTAGAAGAGCAAATGAGCTGTTGGGAATCGAGGATCCCTTTCATAAGGCTAAGAAAGAATCTAATGATTTGGCCCTTGAACTTCTTCCTCAACTCAAAGAGAGAATTCAGAAAAGTGCAGACCCCCTGTTAATGTCTTTGCAAATCGCAGTTGCCGGGAATATCATTGATATGGGTATTCTGAAGGATTTTGATGTTGAGAAGAGTATTCAGGAGGCCTTGGCTAAAAGTTTTACGCGGGACGATTATGTTTCTTTCCAACAAAGTCTAAATGAAGCCCAGGAGATATTGATTCTCGGAGATAACAGTGGGGAAATTGTCTTTGATAAGTTACTAGCTGAACAGCTTTTAGAATATGGGCTAAAGGTGACTTATGCCGTTAAAGATCAACCGATTTTAAATGATGCCACCATGGAAGACGCGGCTTATGTAGGAATGGGAGGGCAGATTCGGGTGATTTCGAACGGCAGTGGTTTTCTAGGGACGATTCTCCAAGACTGTTCGCCTGACTTCCTGGATGTATATAAATCGGCAGGCTTAGTGATCAGCAAGGGACAGGCAAATTATGAATCCCTCGAAGAACTTGGTAAAGATGATAGAAGGTTATATTTTTTGCTGCGAGCCAAATGTGAGATTGTCGCCGAAAACTTAGGGGTTAAACTTAATGAAATGGTGTTTTGCCGTAGTTGAAAATGCTTAAAAGGTGATAGTAGTAGTAGCCTGTCTGCACCTTAAAGGGTAACAGACAGGCTACTACTATGCTTCGTAACAGTTTTAATCCAAAAATAACCAAGGGGAACTCTGTGAAATTTTTCTTCTGACTCGCATATAGTTAAACGTTACTAGCCGAGAAGGGAGATACATACATGGAAGAGGATGCCAACCCTGCGGAATTGTCACAACTTCAAAACTTTCTGAAAAGGTATAAACCCTTTCTAATTATTCTTGGTATTCTAATGACGGCAATCGGACTGATCACTCTTACACTGGTTATATATACCTGGGACAGAGGGCAGATTGTTAGGGGTGTTGAATTAGAAATCCCTTTAGAAGAGCTAACTATTGAGGAAGCTCGAGATAAATTGGAACAACAGAGAAATGAATATTACCAAAGATCTGTTCATTTCATTGCGGACGATAAAAATTTTGTAATTAATATGAAGGATCTGGGTTTTACTTATGACTATCAAGAACCACTTCAAGAGGCTTATTTGATTGGTAGAGAAGGAACAATCTTGGATAAAGCTGTCAGCAAATATAAAGCAAGCTTTGGAATTATAAAAGAACCTAATTATCAATGGGATGATTTAATCCTAGCAGAGGCCCTGACTACTCATTCTTCGTTTTTAAACATGCCGGCTCAGGATGCACACTTTTTGATTAACCCAGATAATTCCCTGGATATAATCCCGGAAAATCAAGGAAAAGAAGTTGACCTCGATTCGCTTGCCCAGATCGTAAAGACACAGGCATTAAAGGGGGACAATTCAATCGTTGTTCCTTTCAAAGAAGTCAAACCCGCAATTACAAAAAAGAATCTTGAACTCGTCAATAAAAGCGATGTTATAAGTGAATACACCACAACTTTTGATCAGACCCTAATCGAGCGATCACTCAACATTAAACTTGCGGCAAAAGCAATTGATGGTAAGGTATTAAAACCAGGAGAAATATTCTCTTTTAATAATACCGTAGGTCCCAGAACAGAAGAGGCAGGTTACCAGACTTCTATGATAATTGAAGGGAATACATTCGTCCCTGGTCTAGGGGGAGGAGTATGTCAGGTTTCCAGTACTCTTTACAATGCTGTTTGCCTAGCTGCGCCTGCCTTAAGTGTGGTTGAACGTTCTCCTCATAGCTTGCCTGTGAAATATGTTCCCCTAGGACAGGACGCAACAGTGGCTTATCCTAACCTGGATTTTAAATTTCAAAATCTCTCAGAAGGATACCTCCTGATTAGGAGTATTGTTAATAGCAATACGTTAACGTTTAGGATATATGGAAAGCCCAAAGAACTGTCCTAACGATACCATCAACTATTTAATTAACCGCACTTTTAAAAGTGCGGTTTTTGTGTGGTGCAGGATCAATAGTTAAATAGGAATATTTTTACTTACATAGAACCCTAGCCATTAAGTTCATACTAATCATTAAAGTGATAAAGTATAAAATTTGATAGGGTGAGTTATACTTTGTTTTTGATGTTATAGGCAGAAGGGACTGTTTTAATGTGTTGAATTTATTCAAGTACTTAAAACCATACACAGCTATGATTGCAGGGGCTTTGGTGCTGATTTTTTTACAAACTTTAGGGGATCTTTATCTCCCGACCTTAATGTCAGATATTATCAATGATGGGGTGTTACATGGTGATACTGACAAGATTATGCAGATCGGTGGATTTATGCTTTTAGTCGCTGGGGGAGGAGCCTTGAGTTCGATCTTAGCTACTTACTTGTCTTCAAAATCTGCAGTAGGCTTAGGCACAATCTTACGCAGTAAAGTGTTTAAGGTGGTGGAAAGCTATTCGCTTCATGAATTTGATAAGATTGGAACTGCCACACTAATTACACGAACCACCAATGATATTAACCAGATTCAGATGGTTACTGTAATGATTTTGCGTATGATGGTCAGCGCTCCGATGATGGCGGTTGGGGGTATCATAATGGCACTACAGGAAGATAAAGAGCTTACCTGGGTGCTTGCCGTTGCTATACCGGTTCTGACGATTGTTATTGCCTTGATTGCCTCCAGGATGATCCCTCTTTTTAGATTAGTCCAAGTAAAAATTGATAGAATTAATCTTGTCCTGCGAGAAAAGCTGACAGGGATTCGGGTAATACGTGCTTTTAATACCGTAGAACTTGAAATGAAACGGTTTGACGATGCTAATGTGGATCTTACAGATAACTATATTAAGGTTAATAAAATTATGGCATACATGATGCCCTCCATTATGTTAATTATGAACTTTACTTCCTTAGCTGTGCTCTGGTTTGGCGGAATCCGAATTAGCAATGGCAGTATGGATCTGGGTGCACTCGCGGCTTTTACCCAATATGCAATGCAGATAATGTTCTCGATGTTAATGCTGTCTGTGATGTTTATTATGGTACCCCGTGCCCAGGCTGCAGCTGTGAGAATTAATGAAGTTTTGGATACGATCCCTGAGATTACGGATCCCAGTAAACGAATAGACTCCTTTACTGAAAAAGGCCATGTGCAATTCAGAGATGTTACCTTTTCCTATCATGGTGCTGAGGAACCCGCATTAAGTAACATATCCTTTGAGGCTCAACCCGGAAAAGTGACAGCTATTATAGGAAGTACCGGGTCGGGAAAATCCACCCTAATTAATCTGATTCCAAGATTCTATGATGTGGACAGTGGAAGTATTCAGGTTGACGGAGTAGATGTAAGGGAAATGACCCAGGAAACCCTGCGTGCAAAGATCGGATTCGTACCCCAAAGATCCCAGCTGTTTTCTGGAACTATCCGGGAGAATATTCGATTCGGCAATGAGCAGGTCACGGATGAAGAAATTAAACAAGCTGCTGAAATCGCTCAAGCAGGTGATTTTATTGAAAATTTTGAGGGCGGCTTTGAACACCATATAACCCAAGGTGGAACCAATGTATCAGGAGGACAGAAACAGCGCCTTTCCATAGCTAGAGCATTGGCCAGAAAACCTGAGGTCTATATTTTTGACGATAGTTTCTCAGCACTTGATTTTAAAACTGATGCACGATTGAGAGCAGCTTTAAAAAAGGAAATTGCTGAGGAAACAGTTATCATTGTAGCCCAGCGGGTAGGGACTGTCATGGATGCTGATAATATTATTGTATTGGATAAAGGACAGATCTCGGGAATGGGGACACATAAAGAACTATTAGCTACCAACGATGTATATCGTGAAATTGTTGCTTCACAGTTGTCAGAGGAGGAAATCGCATGAGTGAAGATAGACCACAAAATCCCGGCCCAAGACCTGGAGGGGGTGGGGGAGGCTTTGGGGGTGGTTTTGGAGCGCCAGTTCAAAAACCTAAGAACTTTAAAGCAAGTTTAAAAAGGCTAATCAAATATTTGAGTCCCCATAAAACCAACCTCATGGTTGTATTTATATTTGCGGTTGCCAGTACGATCTTTACCATAGCCGCTCCTAAAGTAACCAGTAAAGCGATGAATAAGCTTCAGGATGGATATATGGCCAAGATGATGCTTAGAGAAATGACTGAGGCCCAGACCCAGGTTACCCAGCAAATAAAGACACAAATGAATCAAATGCAGAAAACTCCAGGTCTTGGGCAGAGTCAACAATCTCCGGATCCTGAAACCCTTCGAGGAGTTCAAGAGTTTATGAATCTGCCAATGCTTAGTTCGGTGACAGACCCTAATCAAAAAGCAGACATTGTTCAGCAGATGTTGAATCTAGTAAAGAAAATGCCTGTGAGTCAAACTGAGGGACAATCGATAAAATTAACTGAGGATCAAATAAATGGAGTAATTCGTTCCATACGTGAAACCAATGGGGAATATGACTTTAATTATATAGGAAGGATTGTTTTAATCCTGATAGGAATGTATTTAATTAGTGCTGTCTTTAGTTTAGTTATGGGTTTAGTGATGTCGGGAGTGGCTCAGAAAACCGTTCGAGATATGCGCAGACAAATTGATCTAAAACTAAATAATTTGCCCTTGAGGTATTTTGATAAACATCCTCATGGCGACATCTTAAGCCGTGTTACCAATGATGTTGATACTATTGCAACTACATTGCAGCAAAGTTTAACACAAATTATCACGTCCCTAATTACAATTATCGGTTATATCATTATGATGCTGACGATTAGCCCAATACTTACTCTTATAGTTGTAGCTACATTACCTTTGTACATTATTTCGACCGCCACTATTGCGAAGAAATCTCAAAAGTATTTTGCTGCCCAACAGAAAGAACTGGGACAGCTCAGCGGGCATGTGGAAGAAATGTATACCGGGCATAAAATTGTTAAAGTCTTTGGTCGAGAGAAAGACTCAATAGATAAATTTGACGCAATTAACGACAGATTGCAGACAGCAGGCTGGAAAGCGCAATTCATTTCGGGGATCATGTTTCCTCTGATGAACTTTATCAGCAATATAGGCTATGTAGGTATTAGTATAGTTGGAGGAATCTGGATTACCCGAAATTTACTTGGGCTGGGTGACATTTTAGCCTTTATCCAATATTCAAGGTCTTTTACCATGCCTATTGCGCAAACTGCAAATATTGCCAACGTGATTCAATCCACAGTAGCTTGCGCAGAACGAGTTTTTGAGATTCTTGATGAAGAGGAAGAAATACCTGATAAATCTAAGGCTCAAATCATTGAGTTCTCGAAAGGGCAGGTAAGCTTTGAACAGGTAGATTTTCGTTATGAAGAAGATGTACCTTTAATTGAAGATATGAATCTCAATGTAGAACCAGGCCACACAGTTGCTATTGTTGGCCCGACTGGTGCGGGCAAAACCACCTTAGTAAATCTGCTAATGCGGTTTTACGAAATTAACTCAGGAACAATTAGGATAGATGGGGTTGATATCAGAGATCTAAAACGCAGCGAACTGAGAAAGATGTTTGGCATGGTATTGCAAGACACATGGCTGTTCAATGGAACAATTAAAGAGAATATAGCCTATGGAAAACAAGGAGCAACGACGGAAGAAATTGTGCAGGCGGCTAAAGCTGCACATGCAGATCACTTCATCAGAACATTGCCTGATGGCTACAATACGATGCTCAATGAGGAGGCAACGAATATTTCCCAGGGTCAAAAACAATTGCTAACCATAGCACGAGCCATTCTGGCAGATCCGAAAATTTTAATTCTTGACGAAGCCACCAGTAGCGTGGATACCAGAACAGAAGTTTTGATTCAAAAGGCTATGGCAAACCTTATGAAGGACAGAACTAATTTTGTTATTGCCCACCGGTTGTCGACGATACGTGATTCTGAACTAATCTTAGTCATGAACAATGGCAAGATCATAGAAATGGGTAACCATATAGAACTGCTTGAAAAAGCTGGTTTCTATGCAGATCTTTACTACAGTCAATTTTCCGAAAGTCTGGATACTAAGACTGGGTAGAGTAAGTAATCCTGTTTTAAGTTCAATTTAAGCCAATCCTCATCTTAGAAAAAGGGCGTTGTAAACTCCTTAGCAGTTTAAACGTCCTCTTCTATTACTAGCTTAACGGCTCGTTCAATTCAAAAGAAAAAGACTAAATGGTATATTCTATGGTAAAATATTCACGTAAAGAATTACGTGGGTAAACAACGATTTATCTAATTTAGATGATGCTTTCTCAGGTTTAAGGGGGATTTTCATGACGGAAGTTACATACACAGAAACACAATTCGCACCTGCAAAACGTTTATTAGATGGGGAAATTAAAATACAAGCAGAGCAAATAATAGATCAAAATTTAGTGCCTGACCTTTTTAAACTCATACCCAGTGTAATACTTGTGTTAAACAAAGAGAGGCAAGTCATTTATTCTAATGATGTTTTACTGGAAACTATAGGTGTTTCAGATAGAAGAAAATTCTTAGGTATGCGGCCGGGGGAATTGTTAAATTGTATTCACTCAAATACGACGAAGGGTGGTTGCGGAACCACAGAAAATTGCAGCGTTTGCGGATCTATTCAGGCAATCCTGGAATCACAGATAACCAAAGCACCGATTGCCAAGGAATGTCTGTTAACGGTGAATACCGAGCGGGGGGAAGAATGTTTAGAACTTTCAATTTATGCCGCGCCCATTAAACATGATTTTACATTATTTATAGTGAGAGATATTAGTGAAGAAAAGAAACGACAGATGTATGAACGGGTTTTTTTTCACGACTTGATTAACTCATCGGGAGCGGCTAAAGGACTTATTTCTTTACTAAAAGAGATTACGGACATAAATGAGGCGAGGGAATTGTCAACCTACGCCTTCGAGGCGATAGAACAGGTACTTGAAGAGATTAATAGTCAAAAGTCTTTAAGAAATGCCGAAAATGGCACGCTTAACTTAAACCTATCAGAATTCAGAGTAAAGGAACTCGTTGAAAAGCTAGTTGAACAGTATAAAAAGAATAACAGTGTCACATGTCCAATAGAAGTTAAATGCGATATTGATGTGATGGTTTTCAGTGATGTTGTTTTGGTTAGACGTGTCCTTAATAACATGCTGAAAAATGCTCTTGAATCATCCTATATGGATACTGTAACGGTTGAGGGGATAAAGAAGGATGGCTACGTAGAATTTAAAGTGAATAATAGACAATATATACCGAAAGATATCCAACTACAAATGTTTAAACGTACTTTTTCAACCAAAGGGGAAGGACGGGGATTAGGCACTTATAGTATGAAACTCTTAGGAGAGAAATATCTGGGTGGGTATATTAAATTTGTCTCAACAGAGGAATTTGGGACAACATTTGTTTTTGGCTTACCAATCCGAAAGGTTCAGAATCAAGCAATTTCATATTTTAACTAATTAAATTTATGTCATGTATCACGCTCCCCTCAATAGGTGTCAATGGTAGGTGTCAACGGGACGTTTTGTTTGCCCAGTATGAGCTTAGGAATGGTAGAAAGAAATAAATATATTGATCTGGGCTAGCAATCCCTTGCTCGATCGCATAAACAGCATTTTCTTTTAGATGATAGCCTCATCTAGAGGAAAGTGTTTTTTTATGTGCATCCATGACAGTTGATGCTCTTTGAGAATAAGAACATTTTCAAGATAAAAATTGGATTGGGCTAGAACAATTCGTCTGATATTAAAGCACAACCTGCGGGTAATGCTTCAATTTTCCTGTGATAGATGCAGAATAAGAAGTAAAGCAAGGGGACGTTTATGTTTGCAGATTGGCAAACAAAACGTCCCCTTGACATACTCTGATAATTTTGACTTATCAACCAAGGATAGATAGGAACTAAATCTTTATCCTTATTATGAGAAGACAAAACTTCGAAAATTGTAGAAAATATTAGTGTAAAGAAAAAAATCTGAAAAGAGCGTTTCTAAATAAAATTGCTTTAAGAGGTGGCATCGTGATTAACAAAAAACGACTATATAATCGCCTGATGGAGTTAGGGGAAATAGGTAAACAGGAATCTGGGGGTATAACTAGATTGGCCTTTACCCCGGAGGACCGTAGAGCAAAAGATCTCGTCACTTCCTATATGAAAGAAGCAGGTTTAAGTGTGCGAGAGGATGCGGTCGGTAATATTATTGGGCGCAGGGAAGGTCGTAATCCAGAAGCCCCGGCGGTTGTCACTGGCTCTCATGTTGATTCTGTATATAACGGCGGAATCTTCGACGGTGCATTAGGAATAATCGGAGGCATAGAGGTTCTGCAAACCATGCAGGAACAGGGCATTAAGACCGAACATCCTATTGAAGTCTATGCATTTAATGATGAAGAGGGGGCTCGTTTTAGCTTCAGTATGATGGGCAGCAGGGGAATGATCGGCAGTCTGAAACCTGAAGATTTAGAGCTGAAAGATAAAGAGGGAATCTCTCTGGCAACAATTATGAAAGCTCAGGGTATGGATCCGACGATGATTCGTTGTGCCGCTCGCACTAAAGGCACTATAAAAGCTTTTATCGAATTGCATATCGAACAAGGTAAGGTGCTTGAGAAGAATAATCAATCAGTAGGGATTGTCACAGGGATAGTTAATGAATTATGGCTTAAATGTACCTTTAAAGGTGAGGCAGGACATGCCGGAACAACACCCATGACAATGAGACATGACGCACTAGTTGCAGCCGCCGAATTTGTCCAAACTGTTGAACAGGAAGCCAGGAAGACCGGTACAACGGTTGCTACTGTTGGGAAAATGAGTGTTTTACCGGGCGGAATTAATATTATCCCGGGAACGGTTGAAATTACTCTAGATTTAAGAGATCTCAATCAAGAAGTTAGCGATCAAGTCGAAGATGCGATTTTTAAAGAAGCGAAACGAATTTGCCGCGAAAGAAATCTGGAAATGCGTACTGAAGTGTTACAGCGCATCCCGCCTTCACTTTGTTCGGAAGAGTTTCAACTTGCGGCCAAAGCAGCTTTTGAAAAATTAGGATTTGAACCCTTTTATCTGCCAAGCGGGGCTGGTCATGATGCCATGCAGGTGGTAAACATCTGTCCTATCGGTATGATCTTCATAAGATCAAAAGATGGAATCAGCCATAATCCGGCTGAATGGAGTTCGCCGGAGGATTGTGCGGATGGAGTTAATGTTCTCTTCCATACTCTTTTGAGTCTGGCAAATTAGTTTCAATTCGGTTCCAAAGGAGGGATGCCGAAATAATACATATTGTCATTGTCTATGTAGGCCTGATACTGGTTAGTTGATTAATGCTAATTCTATGAATAAGAGAGAGGGCATGCATGTGTTTAATTTAGTCATTAAAAATGGTAAGGTCGTAACTGCTGATAGAATTTTTGAAGCATCTGTTTGTGTTAATGATGGTAAAATTGCGGCAATTATTGATGCGGGAAATTCTGTTGAAGCAGAGGAAGTTATCGATGCTAAAGGAAGTTATCTTTTTCCGGGAGCTATCGATAGTCATGCACACTTAAATGATCCAGGTTACTGCTGGAGAGAGGATTATGCCCACGGCTCAGCAGCCGCTGCAGTTGGGGGATGTACAACAATTGTTGATATGCCTCTTCAAAATGAACCAGCCTTGACGGATGGAAAAATTTTCGATAAGAAGGAAGAAACAGTTTCTCCCAACGCCTATGTAGATTATTGCTTCTGGGGGGGCTTGGTTGACTACAACTTAGATAAATTGCCAGAACTCGATGCCAAAGGTTGCGTGGCCTTTAAATCCTTTATTGGCCCGGTTTCTCCTGATTATGTTTCCTTATCTATTGGGCAAGCCAAAGAAGCTTTGGAAATATTAAAAGATTGTGGAGGACGTGCAGGTTTCCATTGTGAAGATTATTCTATTATCAAATGGGAAGAAGCCAGAGCACAAAGAAAAGAGAAGAATGATTGGCAGGATTTTCTGAATACCAGACCGGTTATTGCAGAACTTATTGCCACCCAAAACATACTTGAACTGGCTCGGGAACTAGATGCCAAAGTTCATATCTGTCATGTAAGTCACCCCAAGGTAGCCAAAATAATTCGAGATGCTCAGTTAGAAGGTGTCGATGTAACAGGTGAGACCTGCGGTCACTACCTGACCTTTACAGATCAAGATGTCATCAAGAATGGAAGCTTGTTCAAATGTGCGCCTCCTTTAAGAGAAGCCAGTGCGGTTGAAGAAATGTGGGAATATGTGAACAACGGAACCTTATCCTGTATCGGATCTGATCACTCACCTTGCGAATTAAGTGAGAAGAGTGAAGAAAAACACGGAATTTTTGGAGCCTGGGGTGGGATCAGTGCCATTCAAAATGTAATGCAAGTTGTATTTAGCGAAGGGGTAGTCAAGAGAGGCTATAATCCTACTTTACTGGCTCGATCCTTAAGTGAAGGTCCGGCAAAGGCTTTCGGAATCTATGGTAAAAAAGGTGCGATTGAAGTTGGATTCGATGCTGACCTGGTCATTCTCGATCCTGAACTGGATTGGGAAATTACACCGGATTCCTTGCATTATCTCAATAAAATTTCTGCTTTCGTAGGCTTAAAGGGCAAAGGGCTGCCTGTATGTACCTTAGTAAGAGGTCAGGTAGTTGCCAAGGATGGTCAAGTAGTGGGTCAAAAGGGATTTGGCGAACTTGTGAAAAAATTGAAGTAGGGGGGATAGTACATGAGCAAGCGTTATGATGTTGTCATTCGCAACGGAATGCTTATTTGTCCGGAAGGCGTGAAGAAAGCGGATGTAGCCGTTAGTGACGAAAAGATTGTAGAAATAGGCTGCGAACTATCCGGGGATGCTAAAGAAACTATTGATGCTGCTGGTAAATATGTATTTCCCGGAGCAACAGACGGGCATGTTCATTTTAATGACCCAGGAAGAACTGAATGGGAAACTATAACAACCGGCAGCAGTGCTCTGGCAGCGGGTGGTGGAGTTGCTTACTTTGATATGCCCCTTAATTGCAACCCCTGTACACTGGACGCTAAAAACTTTAATGCCAAGCTTGCTGTGGCACAGAAAGATTCTCTCGTCGATTATGGATTCTGGGGAGGGCTCACTCCTAAAAATTTAGATAACCTTGAAGAGCTTGCAGAGTGTGGGGTAATAGGATTTAAAGCATTTTCCTGCTTTAGTGGAATTGACGAGTTCGAAAGAATGGACGATTTTACCGCATTAGTAGGCATGGAAAAATTGGCCAAGCTTGGCTTGCCTCTTATGGTGCATTGTGAAAATGCAGAAATTACAAGGGATTTAACGACCTTAGCACTTGCTAATAACAAGACTACAGTAAGGGATTATTTTGCAGCCCGTCCGCCAATTACGGAAATTGAAAATGTATCTCGAATGATTACCTTTGCAGAAGAGACAGGCTGTAAATTAATCATAGCCCATATCAGTACAGCCAAGGCTGTAGAGTTAGTAACTCAGGCCAGAAGCAGGGGAGTGGACGTTTGCTGCGAAACGATTGGACATTATTTGATTCTTACTGATGATGATGTGGAACGTTTAGGAACTGTCGCAAAATGCTCGCCGCCTATTCGCAATAATGGGAACCAAACAAAAATGTGGGCTAAACTGCTAAACGGCGAGATAGCCTTTGTATCCTCCGATCATTCACCCTGTGATCCGAAATTGAAAGATGGTGAGTTCTTAAAGGTTTGGGGTGGAATCTCAGCTTGCCAGACAACTCTCCCGGGCCTGCTTACCCATGCCTACCATGAACGGAAAGTTCCCCTTGAGGAAATCGCCAGATTAACTGCACAAAATGTTAATGAAATTTTCAAGATACAGGGGAAAGGGAAAATTGCACTAGGTTATGATGGAGACTTTGCCTTGGTAGACCTAGACAAGGAATTCACATTGCAGGCCGAAGATCTTTTCTATAAGTACCAAGTAAGTCCTTATGTTGGAGACAGATTCCGTGGGACTGTTACTCAAACAATTCTCAGGGGAACAACAGTGTTTAAAGATGGAAAGATTGTATCAAATCCCATTGGCAAACATCTGAGACCTAATTTGTAAACCACGATTACAGAAATAAGGACAGATATAAAAGAAGGAGTTGGGTGTAGGATGTCAACAAATACAGAAGCTGCAACTGCTACGCAGATCCAACATACCGGTGTGGATGAATCACTAATTCCCAAAACCCTAGAGGGTAGAACAGTAGGCCCCATAGACTATATGTTTATGTGGATTGGAGACGGTGTTAATTTAGGTAATATGACCCTGGGAGCCAGTTTGGTTGTTGCCGGAATTGCGACTCTAAATCTATTTCAGACATTTGCAGCAGCTATTATTGCCATTGGAATTATTTCAACTATTTTTGCTCTAAACGATCGGCTTGGCTACAGAACAGGGATACCTTATGTTGTCCAGCTGAGAATGTCTTTTGGAATCAAAGGTTCAGTTATCTCATCCCTTTTGCGTGGAATCCCCGCCATTGTCTGGTACGGCTTTCAAAGCTGGATCGGCGGTACTGCCTTAAACGAAATTGCCAAGGTATTTACAGGCGGTGCCTTTGATAATGTTGCAGTTTGCTTTGTAGTACTTCAATTAGTTCAAATCGGACTTTCCTTGTATGGCTTCCATGCCATTAAATGGGTAGAATCCCTTACTTCAATTGTTATTATGCTCGCTCTTGTTTATGTGTTTGGTGTTCTTCTGACATCTCATAGTGCGGTAATTGCTGAAAAATGGGTACATGCCAAAGGCTCATGGGGCTTGCCGTTCTTTGCCTTCATTATGATGTTTATGGGGAACTACGCAGCCATCTTCTTAAGTGCTGCAGACTATTCGAGAGAATTAAAAGCAGGGATAAGCGACGGAAAACGCGGATTCTTGTACTTCCTTCCTATATTAATAGCCTACGGCTTCGTACTGGCAATTGGTGCAATGCTTGCTTCTGCAACGGGGATATCTAATCCAGTGAAAGCCTTTGCAATCGTAGTCGATAATTCTTACATTACAGTCTTTGTATCGGCCTTTATTGTTATGGGTGCTATTGCAGTTAACATGGTTGCCAATATTATTCCGCCTACCTATGTTATCACTCTAATTACAAAGCTTAAGTACAAAGTGGCAGTTACAATAACCGGATTACTTGCGTTAGGTTCCTTCCCCTGGGTTCTTGTTCAGGATTCGTCGGCAAAAGGACTGGGTATGTTCATCCTGATATATTCCGCATTTTTAGGCCCCATTGTTTCAATTCTATTAATTGATTACTATGTCTTCAGAAAGCAAAAAGTAGATATTGTTGATCTGTACAAAGAAAACGGCCCTTATTCAGGATATAATCCGGCAGCAGTGCTGGCCATGCTGATTGGTGCAGCGGCAGCTTTTACCAAAGTAGAGCTGGCTTGGATTATCGGGTTGGTCGTGGCCGGGATCTCCTATTATCTTTTGACTAAGTTTGCCTTTAAAGATTCAAAGTTTAAAAAGGGTACGATCTTTGAATAAATTTCCTTCTGAAAGTTAAAGATTGAAAAGGCATTTCACAAACAAGTAAGGGAAATGCCTTTTTATACAATGGAGCTTGGTTGCGGAGGAGAGCCGTCCACTGTCATAGATAGTCAGTAAGAACTGTTCCCCCTGTTTAACTGAATTAGAGTTGAATCTCAAAAGTTACCCCAAGATCGCGGATTTGACAATCCCCATCGTAGAGAGGCTCAATGGAATCAGCGGTGGTTTCTTTACGGGTTGCTAAAATATAGCCAAAGGACTCTTCAAGCGGGAGAATTGTGCCATGCCAAACGCCACGGTGGATGACAAAGGCCGTATAACTTTCCAGTAAAAAGCAGCGTACTGAATCTGGTGAGGGCAGAGCTTCCAGGTCATTAGGGTCTGTGGCGGGAGCAACACTTATGATAGCAGGGCCGCCATAGAGGGGGAAGAACCCTTGGGTGACTTTTAAATGGCGTTCCAAGGCTGAAAACTTAAATTCCTTTCGTTTAAGTAAAGCATACACGAATTCGGCTGAGCCATCATCCACCTCAAAAGGGATTCGGTCGGCAAAAATTGGAGGTGTAGTCTTAATAGGAGGAATTCCCGGCTCACGCATCAGCAGATGACCATAAGGTGCAAAGGCTTCTTTAGTAAAGGGTTCGACTTTAATGATACGATTCATATTGAAAATGTCCCCTTTCAGTTTTGGTTCACAGTAGTTCTGATTCAATCTATAATTACTCATTCCCGTGCTTTTATCCTTTTACTACTATTGATGATGGTCAGGCTGTTCATTTATCCTAATTTCCTAACTCGGATTCATCCCAAAAATCTAGCAGCCTGATTTAAGGTTAATGGTTTATCCAAGATTGATATTTATTTGGGTTCCCATTTGACCATTTATTCTAAAGGTTGCCTTAAGCAAAGTGACGAATATATGACAATAGTCAAAATCTTGTTAATTTGAAAGGAGAAGTTATCTATGGGTTATCCAAATGATCTTTTAGCTACGAGGGCAATAGTCAAACATGGCAGATATGCATTGATTCCACCGGAAGGGCGTGTGAAAAACGTCATTCCTAATTTAGAGAATTGTAATACAAGTATAATTGCCTCTCCCGAGTTAGGGCCGAAGTTTGCAATGTATACTGTTGAAGTATTACCAAATGGCGGCACAACCACTGATTTCAAAGAAGAGGGGATTGAAACATTCGTTTATTGTATGGGAGGAGCAGGAACCGTAACTGTTGAGGGCAAGACTTATGAACTTACGGATGGCGGCTTTGTTTTTGCACCTGCCTCATTAGGAGTAGGACTGAAAAATTCAAGCAACGAACCATGGAAACTTCTTCTTTATAAACAACGTTATCGACCATTAGTGGGTTATGAAGCTAGAATTGTTGTAGGCAACTTAAATGATATCCCTGATGAAGCTTATGATGGTATGGAAAATGTTCGTATTAAAAACGTGCTACCTACTGAATTGGGCTTTGATGTTAATTTTCATACGCTTAGTTTTTATCCTGGCGGGTGTCATCCTTTCGTAGAAACCCACGTTCAGGAACATGGCCTGTATTTTCTAGAGGGTGAGGGAGTTTATTTGATTGACGATAAATGGCTTCCTGTGAAAACAGAGGATTTCATCTGGTTTGGTCCGTATGTCCCTCAAGCCTACTATGGTGCGGGAAGAAAACCTTCCACTTATATTTATACTAAAGATTGCAATCGGGACATTGAGCTGTAAAATAGAATTACGAATTAAAATACGAGGTTCGAAACTTAATCGAACCTCGTATTTCAAAACACTCTTATATTATTTAAGGCATATTGAAATCTGCAGTTTGAAAAATCGAACCTTATAGATAACAAGGGGGGTATCACACTGGAAATCACGGTAAAAGATGCCATGAAAATTGGCCCCTTAAGCACATCTGAAATTGTGGCCGGTTATCAAACGTTAGAAAATGTTGTCAAAGGCGTAACTATAATGGAAGCACCTGATATTGTAAATTGGCTGGCTGGTGGAGAGCTGCTTCTTACCAGTTTGTATGCCGCGCCTGCCGGAACCTTGAACTATAAAGATTTTGTAAGAAAGCTCGCTGAGAAAGGCGTAGCAGCCATAGCCATTAAAGTTGGTCGGTTTGTGGAACGAATTCCAGAGGATATGATCGAAGCAGCTAATCAATACGGCTTACCTATTATTGAGCTTGATGCTAATGTGCGATTTGTGGATGTCATGTATCCTATCATGGCTGAACTCTTTAATAATCAAGTCGTTAAATTAAATTACTACAAAATTATTCAGGAGCGTTTTACAGCCTTAGCATTACACTGTCTAGGGTTAGAAAAGATTATTAGAACTCTTGAAGATTTAATCGGAAATCCCGTTGCGGTTTATGATCGCAATTTTAAAAGCATGAGTACAACTACTCCTCAGATTGAAAAATTTATCGAGATTGCAGATTTATTTCAAAAGGAAAGCTTGAATGAAAAACTATCCTTCTATCGTCAGATGGTACGATTTCCGGATCTTGGCGAAGAACCCGTTCCTCAGGTTGTAGTACCAATACGGGCATTTAATCAAGTAAAAGCCTATCTCACCGTAGTAGAGAAGAATAAACGACTCCAAGAGATGGATTTAATTTGTTTAGAACATGCCGCTACTGTTGTTACTCTTGATTTAGTGAAGAAAGTAGCTGTACAGGAAGTTGAACAGAAATTTCAGAATGACCTGTTAGAAAATCTAATAACAGGAAATACAGCGCTTAATAATACTCTGGAAAGGGCTGCCTTAATCGGATGGGATTTAACTAAGTCCTATACGATTGTCCTTTTTGATATTGATAACATCGACGGGATTTTAGCGAATACTAAGGAGAGCCCGGATAAAATGTATTTGCAAGAGTTAAAATCTGACGTCGTTTCCATAATTACTAATGCTGTTAGAAGACACACAAAGAATTTTATCCTCGGGACGAAAAATGATGCGATTATTTTGCTTTGGCCCTCGCCTGAAGTTTACAATGGCCTCCTAGATCAGATCAAGAAGACAGGGAAAGAGATCCAGGAACAAATTAAAAAGAAAGTTAAATCTGTTTCCGTTGCCATTGGAATTGGAGATGTTGCTCTAAAAGTTGACGAAATCCCTAGGAGTTTTAAAGAAGCACGAGATGCAATTACCTTTGGTCGAATGATTCAAGGTCAACATGTTATCGAAGCTTTCTCTGAATTGGGTGTGTTTCGGATTTTGTGTAAGTTTGCGGAGAGAAATGAATTACATAGTTTTGTCCCGAAGCAACTGCTTGTTTTAATGGAGCATGATAAAACCAATGAAGCAGACCTCCTGAAAACTCTAGAAATTTTCTTAGACTGTAATGGGAATGCCAGTAAAGCTGCCAAAAAACTTTTTATACATTATAAAACAATACTTTATCGACTAGAAAGGATTAAAGAAATTACCGGTATGGATTTAGAAACTAATGAACATCGCTTGGAAATTGAGATGGGCTTGAAAATAATCCGCCTGCTAGGAAATGAACATAATAATTTTTAACATGTAGGATTTGACAATAGCCTTTGAATAATCTTAATTTAAAAACTTCAAAAGTCAGCACAGGTAATACGAATTGAAATAATTAAGTAATGAATCTTTCCTTGTTCTGAGCATCGAACGATGCTCATTTTTTTTAGTGGTAGCTGGGAGATCTAATCAAAATTATAATATGAAATTACTGATTAAAAGCTATCAGGATACACAAACTATCATGGTGATAAAAAAGTTCAAGCTTTACTAATGAAAGGAAAAAATATGGAAGTGAGTAAAAAGACCAACAACTTCATCGATGAGTACATTTTGAAATTTCCAGTTGATATCCAGGAGATACTTAAGTCTTTAAGAGACGTTATTAAGAAATCTGCACCAGATGCACATGAAAAGATAAGTTATCAAATGCCTACTTTTGATTTGCATGGAAACTTAGTGCATTTTGCTGCTTATAAAAATCATATTGGATTTTATCCAACTCCCAGTGGAATTGAGGCTTTCAAAGTTGAATTGTCGGAGTATAAAGGGGCAAAAGGTTCTGTACAATTTCCCATCGCCGAGCCACTACCCTTTGATTTGATAAGCAGAATTGTCAAGTTTAGAGTTGCCGAAAATATAAAACAGTGGGAAGACAAATCGAAGAAAAAACGATAATCATAAAGCTATGATAAATATTTTTTGAATACTATAAGTATTTCCTTTTTTGTGGAAGGATTTATGATAATTAGCCAGAATTGATAAAATAGCAACAATTAAAATGTCTATGGGCTGATTCTCAGGAAATATGGAGGGAAAGTGTAAAATGAATGAAGATGTTGCGATTATAGAAGGAGTTTATGATATCGCTTCACCTGAAGTGCCGGCTTCTCTTCATAGATGGGGAAGGAAAGTATGGCTTCGTGACATAGAGATTGGAGCTAAGGGAAAGCTCCTATTCTATGATGAAGATGGAGTGTGTAAGATTACGACTCTTAGTCGAATTACCGATATTACTAAAACTCCTGAGGGGATAGGAATATATACTCAATGTAGTATTTATAAACTTAAGATGTTAAATAAATCCTAAATAGGTTTTATTACCTTAAAAAATAATAGTCAATAGGTTTTTAAAGATAAAGCAGTGTCCGATAATCATCTGATACTGTTTTTTGCTATTTTTTCTTAAATACGAACCCCAATATAAGTATAAAATGAAGAGAAAAGATGAAATTTAATTGACGTTTACCAAAAGAGGAAATAATAACCTAAAGAGTTAGCAAAAACTCAAGTATAAATAATATTATATGAATAATTAAAGTGATGTTAATCTTTAATGCTAAAAATGGATTAATCTACAAATTGACGCTACATTTTTGTCATGCTACGATATCAATGCAATAGGAACTTCTGCAAAGTGAAGTTTAAATCGCAAATTTCTATCAAACCTATTTAATTATCTCTGGCTTAATGAGGTGATATATGAAAAAGTTTGCATTCTTATTAGCATTAGTTTTAATTATGGTTAGTTCAATTGCAGCAGGGACTTTGGCTATGTACAACGTTTCTATTGATACCTTAGCTAAAGGAAGTGTGGTTGCCAAAGAGTTCATTTTTGTTGGGGAAGGAACAGACAGCTTTCAGGAGGGACTAAAGATTGCTCCTTCAGAGACAGCCCAATGGCAGTTTAAGGTTAAAAACTATGAAAACCATATTGTCTCTGAAACGGATATCTATTATAAATTAACTTTTAATGTACAGGCTTTGCCGGGTAAAGCTGCCATAGAACCTTTGACTGTCACAGTTAAGGATCTCAATGGCACAGTGCTTAACAGTGTTACAGGAGTTGGGACTTTTGATGTTTTAGGTCAATTTTCACTTGCTGTGAATGGTCAAGAACGGGACTTCTTAGTGGAAGTGAACTGGCCGACAGAAGGGACTTCTGACATTAATTATGCCGGTATCAACTATGGTTCAATGATCAACGTAGATGCTATTGCCTCCCAAATTCCGTTAAAAGCTACTGACCCGGATCCAGTTGATCCACCCCAAGTCAGCGTCCGTTATGAAACCACAGTTCCGTGGCAAAATGGACAAAGTGGCAATTACCAATACGAATATAAGGTAACAATCACTAATAATTCTACAGAGCCTATTTACAATTGGAGTATAGCCTTTAACCTCCCCACAGATAAACTGACCAGTGCTTGGAGCAATGCCAACCTGGTATCTGATACACCAAAGGGATACTACAAATTCCTCAATCCCGGCTATAATAACCAATTAACAGATAGTATATTGCCTGGGAAAAGCGTATCCTTCCGAGGCCCTGCTAAAGGAATGGGCACTGAAGCAATTCGTTCCGTCATTGTAGGTGGAAGCAATATAACTGATTTAACAAACGTAGATTTATTATGTCAATTTGGAAAGGCGTCTCTAAATTAGAGGCCTTATTAAATCTCTCAATTATGCTGAGGAGGGAGGATATGAGAAAAAAGGTTCTTTTGATTCTTGCCTTAAGTGCTGTACTGTTTGTTTCTCTTACCGTTGGTACTCTATCCAGCTATACATCGGTTTCAAGCTTCGGTATCAGCATTTATTCGGATTTAGATAAAGCCAAGAACTAAATTTTGAAATTTTGTTAAGTATCTTAAACCAAATTTATAATTGGAGGTTAAATAATGAAAAAGGCACTAACAACTATTGCACTTGTACTGATTTTATCAACATCTGTGATCGCAGGGACTCTAGCAATGTATACTACAACTATTGATAATGTTGCTGAAGGCAGCGTTGTTGCTAAAGAATTTGTCTTAGTAGAAGGAGGTACGGATACCTTTGAGAAAAATGTAAAAATTGCTCCGGCTGAAACAGTGGATTGGCAGTTTAGTGTGAAAAACTATGATGGCGCGATAATAAGTGAGACAGCGATGGATGTCAATTATACTGTTGATGTTGTTGCAGAAGATGGAAAAAGCGTGATTGCGCCCTTAGAAGTAAGTATCAAAGATGCCGATGGTCAAGTTGTTGGAGGTTTAACTTCGAACGGTAAAATTGAATTCTCTGACGAATTCGCCTTGAATACAAGTGGTCAGGAAAAAGTTTATACTGTATCTTTAAACTGGCCAAGTAATGATAATGCTGATAAAACTTATGCAGGAGCTGATTATGGTACAGCTGTTAAAGTGTCAGTGACAGGAACTCAAAAGTAACCTGCCTGTGGTAGGCGTGTAAAGAAATTTATGACTGAGTATAGAGAAATAAAGATCCAAAGAGAAACAGAGTACGACTATATAAATCGTGCTCTGTTTCTCTTTGGTTTCTCTAGTCCATAGCTCTGATTTTTTACTTGAGGATAGGGCATAATAGGTGAAAGAGGGTTGAAATTTATGACGCCTACAAAGTATACGACACAAGAACAAATAGAGGCAATGCGCAAAGAAATTCTCCAGGAAAAGCAGAAGCTATTAAATGTTTCGGAAAGGAAAAAATCATTCCGAGGCTGGCGTCCACAAGGAAAGCAGATTGTAAGAAGCATCAGTGGAGCTATATTTTTGGGGGTTAGTTTATTTTTAATTTGGTCGATTATATCAATTCAAATGACAAAAAGCAGGGGTGAAATCCCGAATGTCTTAGGATTTCAGCTTTTAGAAATTGAATCCGGCAGTATGGAGCCTACTCTGGAAATAGGGGCTGTAATTGTCAGTAGGAAACCTAAGGATGCTGAAAGTGCTTTAAGAGTAAATGACATTGTTACCTTCAAAACCCTGTCTGAGGCTGTGGTTACCCATCGGATCGTTGAGATTATTGATAATGAAAATGGCAGCAAAGCTTATCGCACGAAGGGAGATAATCCTAAAAATTCAGTCGACCAGGAACTTCTTAGTCCAAACAGGGTGATCGGAGTGTTTGTTGCTAAATTACCCTTAACATAAAAGTTTGTTTAGTATCTGTCATCTACACTATATACTTACTCTCTAAGAAAATATTGATGGGAGAAGTGACATGGAACATGGTCCGGAAAATATTGTATTGATGGAAAATATCTCATCTGTGGAACATTTTTTGGTTAACGGAGGGAAATCTCGCAGAGTACTGGATGATATTAACCTGGTGATAAATAGGGCGGAAGAATGGGGTATTAAAGGAACTTCGGTGTTTGAGATTAAATTACTTCTAGAAATCATCGCAAATATCAGACCCTATGACAAAGGGAAATGTGTTTTGATAGAACGTGGCATGATGAGGCATAAAAGGGTAATCTTAAAGCACGTTTTTTATATCGGAAGCTCAGATATGCTTTACAATAATATGAATGTTCTGGAATATTTAATGTTTGCAACTGGTAAGTCTAAGATCAATAAGGTGTTGCTGCAAGAACAGATTTTTGAATACCTTATAGAAATCGGTCTAGGGCATTTATCTTTGACACCGAACCACATGCTGAACAGAGAGGAAAAAGCTGTAATCACTTTAATTGCAGCAGCCTATTCAGATAGTCAGATAATCGTATTTAATCTCCCTGAGTATGAATGGGATGAGGTACTTATTAAAGCAGTTGCTGAAATAGCAAAATTTATAAGAAAACAAGAAAAAACTCTAATTCTCTCAACTCAAAACTCTCTTATGATAGAGAAAGCTTGTTCCCATACAGCGATAATCAAAGATGGAAAATTAATATACACTGGCAGTGTGGAGAAGTTACGAATGACCTATGACAAGATAGAAGTTATTATTCGGGATAAAACTGCGAAAAGCTTGCTGGAAAAACTCAATCGACTTCTCCCAGGATATAATTTGGTCATGAAAGAGGACAGTCTATTTATTAGGAATGAAGGCCCGGAATTAAATGAGCCTGGGGAAATTCATAAAAAGATAATCGAGTCGGGATTCATTCCCGATTCTATAGAGATAAATCCAAAAACAGTTGAGAATGCCTACGAGGAGCTAATCCTAAAGCATGATTTATAAAAATAGCTATTTCAAAAAAGAACTTCGCCAGGCATATACGGAAAATAAAATTAGCACTAACCGAAAAATAGCTTTTGCTCTCTTTCTGGGGCTTTTTTCTTTTGCCCTATACTTTGTTTTTCAGACTCTCCAGGAAAGTGTACTTTCCGATGTGGTTCCCGAGATAATGCAACCCAGTTTTTTCTCGACAATTTACCTTTACATTCATATAGTCATTGCTTTTATAATCAGTTACTTCATCCTCTATTATGACTATCTTTTTTTTGCGGAAATTAGGAAAAACTCCTGGTATCTGCTTATTCAAATGGGCTATAATCCAGTAATCATGTTTTTCTCTAAGTTATTTGCTTTAATGTACTCTGTCATATTGATATATACTGTTGGCTTTATAGTAACAATAATTCTTACCTTTCTTTTGAAATACACGTTTATATTGGCTTATCTGCCGACGCTCTACTTAGTAGGCTTAGCAGATTTGTTACTAATCACGATCCTTTCAATGACCTTTTCACTTTATGCCAAAACTGTGCTTAACGGTCGATACTGGACTTTTTTTACGGCCATCCTTGTATTTGCTCTAAAAACAGCTTTAGGACAATATCCTATAATCTCCAATCGCGTGTACATGCAGAACTTCTCTACGCTGTTCAATCTGCAGCTTTCAGCGTATTGGCTGGTCGGCTCTGTCATAATAATAACCTGCGGTTTAATATGTCTTTTTAGGAGCAGAAATATTGCTAAGTACTATAACCTGGCTCCCGATCCTGATATCCTACCCTTAGATAAGGAAATTGTAGAAATTGACTCAATAACGGGTAAACAAAAATTAATTGGCAACATAGTTAAAAAGGGTTGGCGTGGCCGAATTCTCGATACGGTAACTACATTTTTGCTCATCGTTTTCATATGTGTTGCATTAGCTATTAATGTATTCGTTATTGTGATTAATGCTTCTACACCCGGGCAAGAAGTAAGTATACGCGGGGTGATTCCTTTTGTGTTTAGTTCTAGCACAATGGAACCGGAAATTGAGATTAACGATTTGACGTACTTTCAAAAGATTGATACCCAATACCAGATAGAGGAGGGGCAGATTATTCTCTTTGAAGAAAATAATTTACTCTATGTGGAACGGGTAGTATCCAAGACAGAAAATAATTTGATTGTGGATATTGATTATTATCCCCCCATGTCCCAGATTGGGGCTATGAAAAAAACAATCAGCCGACAAGGGGTGCATGGGGTATACAGTGGTAGAAATCGCTGGCTTGGCGCTTTAATTCTCTTTGCCAATACTATTGTAGGAAGGATTCTTTTCTTGCTGGTTCCAGCCGTGCTGTTATTTTATCAGGGCCAACTTTATAAGTATTTTAGAAAAGACAAAAGTACCTGAAAGGGAATTTTTAGATACTTACTGATGTTCAAGAACCACTTAACTTTGAAAGATATCTCATATAATATTCGCATAGGAGTGACGTCTCTGAATACAAATTTGTTAGGGTAGAATTGTATAAGAACAATAGAAAAAAGAATAGTTGAAAAAAGTATAGTTGAAAAAAGCATCAAGATTTAGCCATAATCGGCTAAAAATCTCGATGCTTTTTCATGATCTTAAAAATGAAATATAACTCGATTCTGATATCGTTTCTGTATTTACAAACAAATGCCTGCTATGCTTTAGGAGGTGTTCCTTCAGCGTTTGATACAACTGCATCGATTTGGACTAAAGCATCTTTAGGTAAAGCTGATACCCCAACTGTTCTTCGTGCAGGAACCCTGCTTGGGAAGAATGTTGTGTAAACTTCGTCTACTGCATTAATATCTGCGATATTTTTAAGGAAAATATTTACTTTAACCACATCGTCCATAACGTGGTCGACACTTTCTACAATTGCCTTGAGATTTTTTAAGCACTGTCCAGCCTGCTCTTTTACACCACCAGCTACCATTTCACCTGTTTTTGGGTTTAGTGGTAATTGAGCTGAAATATGATTGTAATGAGAAAAAGCTACAGTTTGTGTATATAGAGAACTTTTGGGTGCATTTCCCGTATTGTTTGCTTCTATGATGAGTCCATGCCTGTCTTCAACAGCTTGTGGGGGGGTACCATCTCCGTGTGAAACCACTGCTTCGATTTGTACCAAAGCACCCATAGGTAAAGCTGAAGCTGGAACTATTGTCCGTGCAGGGACATAGGCTACGGCCCTGGCGATACCCGAGTCTGGGAAAAATGTTGTATAAACTTCGTTTACGGCTTCAATATCCGAGAGGTTTTTGAGGAAGATATTAATTTTAACAATATCGTCAAAAGGAACGTCAATACTTTCTAAAATTGCCTTGATATTCTTTAAGCACTGTCCAGCCTGCTCTTTTACACCACCGGCTACCACTCTACCAGATTTCGGATCAATAGGTAATTGAGCTGAAAGATTATTGTAATGAGAAAAAGCTACAGCTTGCGTAGATAGAGGACATGTTGGCGCATTAGCTGTGTTATTTGTAAGCTTTATGAGGTCGCCTGCTTGTGGTGCGTTTGGAATTGTACCTTCACCGTTTGAAACAAGGGCTTCAATTTGCACCAAAGCATCCATAGGCAAAGCAGCAACTGCGACATTCGTCCGTGTAGGAACATAGCCTGGGAAGAATGTTTTATAAACTTCGTCTACAGCATCAATATCTTTGATATTTTTAACGAATACAGTGATTCTAACAATATCGCTCATAACATGGTCGATGCTGTCTACAATTGCTTTTATATTTTTAAAACACTGTTCAGCCTGCTCTTTTGCACCACCAGCGACTAACTTGCCAGACTTTGGATCGATGGGTAATTGAGCTGAAAGATTATTGTAATGAGAGAAAGCGACAGTTTGTGAATATGGACCGATACCCTTTGGAGCATTTTCCGTATTTCTTGCTAATACTGCGTTATAGTTGCTCATGATAGTATTCCCCTTTATGATAAATTTTTTAATAGATATATTTGTGTATATTTTAAGTTACTACGGCTTGCCAATTATATACACTACAGACTTATCCCTTAAAACATGCGCTTATTATTACTGATCTGTACTTATTTATCAATTAAATATGTATAAATCAACTGGTGTTATTTTGCTTTCAATTAGCATAATCTAAGCACGTTTTTGGAGTTATTTTGATAATGAAGTCCAAAAAATTTGCTAATAAATATAAGAGCACGTAATGATTTACCTAACACCAGTATAGATCGCTGATTACCTAACTAGGATCTTCCGACCATAATCAAGCAGGTTACCACCCATACTAATGATTCGTTCGACCTTACAAGATATCTACCCAGCTATACACAACCTCTCGGCTGTATATAACCGATCTTCTTACACATGCATATATCTAACGACATATGGTTGAGTAAGAACCTTCTCAACACCCGGTAAAATCTTAGCTCGACCCGTTAAGATAAGTCAGAACCCTAAAACAATCAGACTAGACTGCCATAAAGCCCTTTTCCCACCACTAAAAGATCTTCCCTCTGACTATATACAAGCGTTTTACCACCTGCATATAATCTTTGGCCGACCCATATACACCCGACTAAGAGCATATATAAATCTTGGCTCAACCATTACGTACCCTTATGAACCTAGTATGGCTTTTTGGCAGAGCTTTATTCTGGTAACTTTAGGTAACTATCATCAATAGCTATCGAGATATCCCATAAGTCAACAAAAGACACCTATTTGTATCTTTTTGTTGAATAGTACTAATAAACATAAGGCAAAAACTTTAAATAGTAAAAATTATAATAATTATCAAGAGGAAAACACCTAAACAATGTAGAATTCTGGTAAATGTACCTTTTTGAATAACTCATTAGGAGTGTTTACCAATGAATGAAGCCTATTTAAATAATTATTCGGTCAAAGAAGAGATTCAAGTCCAACTAGAATCTCTTCACAAAAAATTCAGAGAAAGTCAAATACAACTTCAAACGATATTTGATGAAGCGATTATAGGTATTGTTTTGTTAAATTATGAAACAGGTATAAGTCTATGTAACCCAGCATTTCAAGAAATGCTGGGTTATTCGGAAAATGAGCTTAAGACTATGAATTTTCTTGAATTTACACATCCGGATGATTTAATAAAGGAGCTGGAAATATATCGAAAAGTAACTGAGAGCAAAATTGATAAATATCAATTAGAGAAAAGGTATATTAGAAAGGATAAATCCATTATCTGGGGTTGGCTAAGTTTAACAATTACCAGAAACTCTTTAGACAAGCCTGAATATGTCATCGCAATGGTCGAAAACATAACACAGCGTAAATTAACTGAAGAGTCATTGCGCGAGAGTGAAGAACAATTTAGAAATCTTTTTGAAAATAGCATGGACGGGATTTGTATCACCAAGCCTGATGGCACCATTATTTCAGCAAATCCCGCAATCTGTGAAATGTTGGGTATGACGGATGGGGAGATATGTGCAGTTGGCAGAAAAGGTATTGTTGATTTTTCGGATGGTAGAGTAAGCAAACTTCTAGTTGAGAGAGAGCAAACAGGCAAATTCAAGGGAGAATATTATGCAATTCACAAGAGTGGTAAAAGAATTCCTGTTGAAGCAACCTCTAAGTTTTATTGGAATAGTAAAGGAGAGAAAGTTGCCTCAGTTATTTCGAGAGATATTACTGATAGGATAAAGACACGGCAGGAGATTGACCGATTAGATAGATTAAACTTGATAGGACAAATGGCTGCAGGGATTGGACATGAAATAAGGAATCCATTGACAATTGTACGTGGCTATCTCCAATTATTGGGGTCGAGGCCAGAAAACGCAGTTCAAAGGCCTACCTTTGATTTAATGATATCTGAATTGGATCGGGCAAATTGCATCATCACTGAATTTTTGTCACTTGCTAGAACCAAACAAACAGATCTAATAGTTCAAAGTCTAAATGATATTTTACACAATTTATATCCTCTCATAGAGGCAGACACATATAGTCAGAACAAACAGATTAGCTTCAATCCGGGAATTATCCCAAATCTCGAATTAAATAAGAACGAAATCTCTCAGCTCGTTCTCAACCTAACTCGCAATGCTCTCGAAGCAATGAAAGAACAAGGGAGACTTACTATTGCTACTGGTTTAGAGAATAAAAAGGTAGTACTTGTCATAGAAGATGAGGGGAGTGGCATATCCTCGGAGGAAATAGAAAAAATAGGGACACCTTTCTATACCACTAAAGATAATGGAACAGGCCTTGGACTTACCACATGTTTTAAAATTGCTGAAGCTCATCATGCAAAAATTGATGTAGAATCAAGCCCAAAGGGGACAAAGTTTTTAATAGCATTTCCTATCCCAAGTATCAATCCTTAGACCTCAGATGTATACATTTAGAATCAGGGCTAGTTCGCTCTTATGAACCTAGCCAAGAGGGTGCATATTCGTGTATAGTAATAATGGGAGGGATGCCATAGAAAAATGAATTGTGTTAAAATGCACTTACTTATTTAAGCATCTAAAACATAATTTTTTTTGAATGTGGTTAGAAAGAATGAAATAATCGTGAAGGGAAGAAAGCTAAGATGAAAAGAAGATGGTTAACACTATTAGCAGTAATCTGTACGGTGGCTCTTTTGACAGCGGGTTGTGCTCAGAAAGCTCCGGATACAAAACCGACAGACAAGGCTCAAACCGGTGACCAATCCTGGAATAAAATTAAGGAAAAAGGAGAATTTGTCATAGGTTTGGATGATAATTACCCGCCTGCCGGCTTCCGGGACAAAGCAGGGGAACTTGTTGGCTTTGATATTGATTTAGCTAAAGAAGCGGCCAAGCGTTTAGGTGTCAAAGCCGTTTTCAAGCCGGTTCAATGGGACGGAGTTCTCTTAAATCTTAAAAGTGGAGAAATAGACCTTATTTGGAACGCCTTGGGCATAACCCCTGAAAGACAGAAAGAGATTGGTTTTACGGATAGTTACATGGCAGACAGGAATATAATAGTAGTAAAGGCAGGTTCTCCAATCAAGTCTAAAGCTGACTTAGCAGGAAAAACCGTCGGCCTGCAATTAGGAAGTACTGCCGAGCCAGCGGTTACTAAAGATGAGATCTCCTCAAAGCTAAAAGAGATCAGAAAGTTTGAAAGCCCCACAGTCGCCTTAATGGATTTAGATGCAGGCCGTATTGATGCAGTGGTGACTAATGAAATGAATGCTCGTTATCTGGTTACTACTGAAAAAACTGCGGATAAATACTATATCTTGACGGAACAAGAAGGGGATTTTGGCAAAGAACCTTTTGGAGTAGGTGTACGCCTGGAAGACAAAACCTTCCTTGCAGAGCTTAACCGTGTTCTCAATGAAATGAAAGCAGATGGAACGGCTGCTAAAATCAGTAATGAATGGTTTGGTTCAAACATTATTAAGTAGTGAAAATGGGAATAGGAAGTTGGTGAATGAATCTCTTCCTATTCCCTATTTTTAAAGAATATTCCTAAGCCCTGATATACGGGTTATTAAGACATTCATGAGGGGATAAGAGAAAACGATGGATTACGTTCTGACGATATTACCCGTTTTGTTAAAGGGTTTAAAGCTATCCCTAACAGTTTATGGAATTGTAATAATTTTAATCTTTCCAATAGCTATTTTGGCGGCTATTGGTAAAGTATCGGGGCCGAAAATTCTCAAGAAAATCCTACAATTATATACTTGGATATGGCGAGGCACCCCTTTGCTGCTGCAATTATTTTTCATCTATTTTGGGCTGCCGTACTTTGATATTAATTTACCGCCTTTAGTTGCAGTAATTATTGCCTTTGTCTTGAATGTAGCTGCCTATGAAACAGAAATTATCAGGGCAGGTATTGAATCTATTGACAAAGGCCAGTATGAAGCTGCAAAGTCCCTGGGAATGACCTATTTTCAAACCATGAGGCGAATTATTATACCCCAAACAATCAGGAGGGTTCTGCCCGCCACGGCCAATGAAGCAATTCTTACCTTTAAGGACACAGCTCTCGTTGCAGCAATCGGTATGGGGGATTTATTGCGTTCGGCTAAGGAAGTTGTGACAACTGATTTTAAAATTACCGCTTTCTTTGTGGCGTTTGGTTTTTACCTAATTATTTCTTCACTTTTGCTTCAAGTTTTTAGCAGGTTAGAGAAGAAATATTCGATTTACGAATAAAATGCCGTCTGGTTTCCTTGAAAGGCTAAATATAAATATCCAGACAAGACAATTTCTTATAGAAGGCAAATGAAGGGATAAAAAGTAATGGATCATCTGGAATATGTTCTAAGTATACTTCCGTTTATCGCATCAGGTTTAAAATTAACTGCTAAGGTATATGCAGCAACTTTATTATTTGCTCTGCCTGTCGGGCTTTTAGCTGCTGTTGGCAAAGTAAAAGGTCCCAAGATAATCACCAGGCTATTATATTTATATACATGGATTTGGAGAGGTACTCCCTTGCTCCTGCAATTATTCTTCGTGTTCTACGGTTTGCCGATTATTGGAATACGGCTTTCTCCCTTCGCCGCAGCAACGATTACCTATACCTTGAATTCTGGGGCCTATCTGACAGAAATTTTCCGAGGGGGAATAGAATCCATTGACAAAGGTCAATATGAAGCTGCCAAAGTATTAGGGATGACCTATCCCCAGACTATGCGCAGAATCATTATCCCTCAAACAGTGAGACGGGTCTTACCTCCAACCTGTAGTGAGGCAGTAAATTTAGTAAAGGAAACTGCCCTCTTGGCCGTGATTGGGATGCCGGATTTATTACGTATTGCAACTCAGATTTTCACTCGAGATTTTAATATCACACCATTTATTGTAGCCTTTGTTTTATACCTAATCGTCTCTTCTGTTCTTGTCAAACTTTTTGGTACATTAGAGAAGAAATATTCGATATATGAATAGGAGAGTGTGAGGATTCAATGACAATGATACGTATGAATAACATTCATAAATATTTTGCTGGAGTACATGTTCTAAAGGGAGTATCTTTAGAAGTTAATAAAGGGGAGATTATATCGATTATTGGGCCAAGTGGATCTGGGAAAAGCACTTTGCTCCGCTGTATGAATCAGTTAGAAAAGATAGACCAAGGAAGTGTTGAGATAGAAGGAATTGTAGTTGAAGCAGCAGGGGATGTTGGTGTCAAGATTACTGCTACCCCTCAGGAGGTAAGAACAGCCTATCGGAAAATGGGTATGGTTTTTCAAAGCTTTAATCTATTTCCACATATGACTGCCCTAGGCAATGTAATTGAGGCACCAATGCTTGTTCATAGACTTAGTAAAGGTGAAGCTGTTAAAAACGCGGAGAAGCAACTTAACAAGGTGGGATTACTGGAGAAAAAGGATGCCTTTCCTTCCAAGTTGTCCGGTGGTCAAAAACAGCGAGTAGCTATTGCTCGTGCCCTGGCGATGAATCCGGATATTATGCTGTTTGATGAACCAACCTCAGCTCTTGACCCGGAGTTAATTGGAGAAGTCCTAAGTGTCATTAAGAACCTGGCTCAGGAGCATATGACTATGATTATTGTGACTCATGAAATGGGATTTGCCAAGGAAATTTCCGACCGGGTTATTTTTATGGATGACGGAAAAATTCTTGAAGATCAAAGTCCGGCTGTTTTCTTTGATAATCCACGTCATCCTAGGATAAAGACGTTTTTAGAAAAAATGCTCTAACAATTATATTGGAATTACTCAAAATGCCAGGGAATGGATATAAGTATATTTTATCATAATTGGTGCCCAATGCTTATGATTGACAGTATAATCTGATCTGCGGATACCAGCTGTATCTTGTTATGAAGGTTCTACCCCCAGGAAGAGGCTCTTTCCTGATGAATGGGTCCCCGAAGGACCTAGGCAGTGATTAATATCTAGATGTCTTGTGTTGAGAGTACAGGTAGATATTTAGTTATATTTGTAGCGATTGGTTATGACCAATCGCTTTTTGATATTAAAATTTAGGGTTGAATCCAGTAAACCTCTTAGTTTGTTATATGTAGAATTTTTAAAATAATGGTCTATATAAACCCTGGTATATTATATATTAATTGAGAACATAACGTATATCTATAGACAGTTAATCTTATAAGGTTTAAGCTTAACTTAAGGTAAATCACAAATAAACTAATCACCTTAGTGAAAAATAACACGAAAACTTGGGGGGTGAAAACTTACAATTATCTGGTGCTTGAAAGGTAATTCTCTAGAACTGGCTATATGCCCTTAATAAAGGAGGTTATGCCATGAGAAAGTGTGACGAGCATATTCAAAGATTTACCTTAACGGGTCAGGATAGAGGGATTAGGCAACTAAGTGAAAGTGAACTCGAAGAGTATAAAATAATCTATAGGGACCTAATTATCAAACTCATCGAAACTGGTGGAGAAGTTCCCGAAAGTTCCGATATTCAAGTGATTAATAAGATTTATACCTGCAACGACGAGTGTGTGACTCCTCTGGGGTTGGTCAATGTTTGCCTGGAATACCTGGCAAAACTGCTAACGTTCTGTAAGCAAGCAGGGATTCGTTGGCTAGTGGATATAAGAGAGTGCACAGATACCCACTTTAGGGAACTGTCATACTTTAAGATTATCGTCGATTGCTCAAAGGATAGATTCATAGAAGTTGCCAAAGAAGGAGGCTTTAGGTATTCAGCCATTAAATAATACACGGTGATCCTCTTTTCAGCTTACTCTTTTATTTCTATCAAAATCGTGGTATTATGCAAAATAAGAAAGAATCTGTGTCACCCATTGATTAACGCGTGACAAGGCCATAGACAAAGTGCTATGGCCTTATACATATTTTAAGACGCGAAAACTATTAGGAACAAGGTAAAATTAAGCAGAAAAAGTGATGGAGGATGATATGGGATCACACGCTGTGAAACGAATTTATGTGGAAAAAAAGCCGGGTTATGATATTGAAGCCCAGGGCCTTTTCAATGATCTAAGCGAAAATTTAGGGATCAATGGATTGCAGGGGTTAAGAGTTATCAATCGCTATGACATTTCAGGGATTACGGATGAGGAATATAATAAGTCCCGTCCTATTATCTTTGCCGAGCCTCCCTTAGATTTAGTGTATGATGAAAATTTAGAGATTTCCTCTGCGGATCGAGTTTTTGCTATGGAGTATTTGCCGGGCCAATATGATCAGCGGGCAGATTCAGCTGCTCAGTGTGTACAGATTCTGACCCAGAAAGAGCGCCCGACGATTGCTTCTGCTAAGCTAATGGTTTTGCAGGGTCAATTTTCTGAGGAAGAGTTTCAAAAAATTAAAGATTACTGTATCAACCCTGTCGAGTCACGAGAAGCCTCGTTAGAAAAGCCCGAGAGTCTGGATTTTGAATCGATTATTCCGCCCGATGTGGAAATTCTCGATGGTTTTATAGAAAAGTCGCCTGAAGAACTGAAAAAGTTTTTTTCAGAAACGGGTTTAGCAATGAGCTTTGAAGACCTGGCTTTCTGTCAACAATACTTCCGAGATACTGAAAAGCGGAATCCAACTATTACGGAAATCCGTGTGATTGACACCTACTGGTCGGATCATTGTCGTCATACTACATTTAACACTAAGATTGAAGAGGTGTCATTTCCCAAAGAGGAAATGGCTTATCCATTGACCCAAGCTTATCAGGAATATCTAAGCTCAAGAGATTATGTGTATGGTGAGAATCCTGCTGATCGAGATATCTGTCTCATGGATATCGCCGTCTTAGGCATGAAAGAGTTAAAGAAAAAAGGACTCTTACCTGATCTGGATTTATCCGATGAAATCAATGCTTGTAGTATTGTGGTAAATGTCGATGTCAATGGTCAAAATGAAGAATGGCTAGTGATGTTTAAGAACGAGACCCATAACCATCCTACTGAAATTGAACCCTTTGGAGGAGCGGCTACTTGTCTGGGCGGAGCTATTAGAGATCCCTTGTCTGGTCGCACCTATGTCTACCAAGCAATGCGGGTAACGGGAAGCGGAGATCCCCGGTTGAAACTGGAGGATACCCTGCCTGGAAAATTACCACAGAGAAAGATCACAACAGGTGCTGCTGCAGGATATAGTTCCTATGGCAATCAAATTGGGTTGGCTACAGGACAGGTAACAGAAGTCTATGACCCAGATTTCATTGCTAAGCGTATGGAAATTGGAGCTGTTATAGCGGCTGCTCCCCGTGAAAATGTGGTGCGAGAAGTTCCTGAAGCCGGTGATATCATTGTATTGGTCGGCGGAAGAACAGGCAGGGACGGGTGTGGCGGCGCAACGGGTTCCTCGAAAGAACATACCACAGAGTCCTTAATGACTTGTGGAGCAGAAGTGCAAAAAGGGAATCCACCCACAGAGCGAAAAATTCAAAGGCTTTTCCGTAATTCTCAGGTAAGCACCCTCATTAAACGATGTAACGATTTTGGAGCAGGTGGGGTTTCGGTTGCTATCGGAGAGTTGACAGATGGCTTAGAAATTGACTTAGATGCTGTACCGAAAAAATACGAAGGTCTTGATGGGACAGAGCTGGCAATTTCTGAATCTCAAGAGCGTATGGCTGTAGTAATTCGCGCCGAAGATTTCAAGACTTTTGCTGACTATGCTCATGAGGAAAACCTTGAAGCAACCTTAGTTGCTAAGGTTAGTTCTCAACCAAGGCTTAGGATGGTTTGGCGAGGGCAAGTGATTGTGGATCTTAGCCGGGAATTTCTTAATACCAATGGGGTTAAGCAAACTACTAGGGTTCAGGTTTCTCTTCCAGAGACAAGTCAAGATTACTTCAGTAGTTTGCCGGAAATAGTTGAAGAAAAAATAGCTTCGAATTCTCTTGAATGTTTGGAAAACGACGCTTCGTTAGTGAAAGAGGCTTGGCTTGCTAATCTAGCGGATCTGAACGTCTGCAGTCAGAAGGGATTAGTGGAAAGGTTTGACAGTACAATTGGGATGTCATCTGTCTTGATGCCCTTAGGCGGCAAATATCAGGCTACTCCATCTGAAGGTATGGTGTCTAAGCTTCCGGTATTAACAGGAGAAACAAATACGGCGACGGTGATGACTTATGGTTATAATCCACAATTAGCTAAATGGAGTCCCTTTCATGGTGCTTTATATGCCGTTGTAGATGCGGTGACAAAAGTGGTGGCACTTGGCGGGGATTATCGTAAGGTTCGACTAACTCTACAAGAGTATTTTGAACGCTTAGGAACTGATCCACAAAAATGGGGGAAGCCTTTCAGTGCTTTGTTGGGAGCTTTCTATGCTCAAAAGAAACTTGGAATTCCGGCTATCGGCGGAAAAGATAGTATGTCGGGAACCTTTATGGATTTGCACGTTCCTCCAACTTTGGTGGCTTTTGCGGTTAATGTGGTCGAGGCAGATAAGGTTGTTTCTCAAGAATTTAAAAAAGCAGGTAGTCATGTGGTGTTGGTGAGGGCCATTCGGGATGAACATCAAGTCCCGGATTTTGAACAACTAAGTGCCGGCTATCTGAAAATTTACGAGTTGATCCAATCAGGAAGTGTTTTGGCATCTCATACGGTTAGGATGGGCGGACTTGCAGCAGCACTCAGCAAAATGGCCTTTGGTAATCGAATCGGTATAGCTTTAGAAGGTCAAATTGATGTCAAGCAGCTGTTTACCGCAGATTATGGCTCTATTGTTTTGGAAATAGATGGAACTATAGATTTAGCTGAAGCCTTTGGTTCTCTAAAGTATCAATTGCTGGGGGTAACCCAGGAAACACCGCTGATAACCCTCAAGGATGTAAACATTGACCTAGACACGGCTTATCAGGCATGGGAAAAGCCTTTGGAAAAAGTCTTTCCGACTCAAACGGAAAAAGTTGCTCAGCCACAAAATGTGAATTTTAAGTTGCGAAATACCCTAACTCCTTCAATAAAAGTGGCAAAACCGAGAGTCTTTATCCCGGTTTTCCCGGGAACTAATTGTGAATACGATTCGGCCAAAGCCTTCGAGAAAGCAGGTGGAATCGTTGAAACCTTAGTTATCAGGAATTTGACTGCTTCAGATGTAGAGCAATCCATCAAAGAGATGGTTAAAAAGATACAACAGGCTCAGATCGTCATGCTTCCCGGGGGCTTTAGTGCGGGAGATGAACCGGATGGATCCGGTAAATTTATTGCAACGATGTTCAGAAATCCTTGGATTAGTGAAGCTATTACGGGACTTATGAATCAACGGGATGGTTTAATGCTCGGGATTTGCAATGGGTTTCAGGCATTGATCAAACTCGGTCTTGTTCCCTATGGAGAAATCATTGATCTAATGGAGGATTCGCCAACCCTCACCTACAACAAAATTGGGCGTCACGTTTCCAGCATGGTACAGACTAAAGTTGTCTCTGTCCTATCTCCTTGGTTTAGCGGGGTGAATTTAGGAGATATTCATACTGTCCCTATCTCCCATGGAGAAGGACGGTTTGTCGCAAACTCAGAAATGATTCAAACCTTAATTGACAATGGTCAAGTGGCCACTCAATATGTAGATTTAAAGGGAAACCCAAGCAATGATGTTATCTATACTCCCAACGGTTCCTATGAAGCCATCGAAGGAATTACTAGTCCCGACGGACGTATTCTGGGTAAAATGGCTCATTCCGAAAGAACTGGTTCTGAAATCGCTAAAAATATTCCGGGCAATAAGTATCAGCCGATTTTTGCCGGAGGGGTAAACTATTTCAGAGGATAAACACCTGGTGCCGGCAGAGGATAGCAGGTGTGTTCGGATGGGGGTGCCTTTTGAGGTCTTTAGATTTTTCAGAATGCCTTTTTAGAGTAAAAGGGTTTTCCGACTGTTTGTCGAACTAGAACAGGTGGAATGATTTGATATTTTAGGAGATGAATTTTACATTGAATACTACATTTGAAAGCGCTGTTGTAACAGTACAAGACAAAACGATTGCCGTGGTTTCAGTACAACCAACCGTATTCCAGAATTCATTTAATGCTTCAACCATTATAAAAGGATTACTCCCTGTGTTTAAAGGTATGTCGGTGGTTTTAATGACCTTAGATCCCCAGGGTAAGCCTGCATACTTCGGCAGATCAGATCTTATCTTGCTCTTAGAAACTATTAATATTAAAGAAGCAGAATGGAAAGAAGTCACTGCTGTCGTTGACCTGACCAATTCTTGCCCAATGAAAGAAGAACAAGAAGAATAGTATCTTAACTATTGAGGATAACATGGAAGATTTGGCGAACTATCGCAAGATATTACATGTGGATATGGATGCCTTCTACGCTTCTGTTGAACAGCGGGATGATCCCTCTTTGTTGGGTAAACCTGTCGTAGTCGGAGGCAGGCCGAATAGCCGGGGGGTCGTCTCTGCGGCATCCTATGAAGCCCGTAAATACGGAATACGCTCGGCAATGCCTGTTGCAGAAGCTGCCAGGCGCTGCCCTGATGCGGTTTTCCTGCCAGTGAATTTCAAGAAATATCGGGAAGTGTCCTGGCAAATCCGGGAAATATTTTTGACCTACACCCCAATGGTAGAGCCAATATCCCTGGACGAGGCTTTTTTGGATGTTACAGGTTCAACTAGGTTATTTGGGCCGGCAGAGGACATTGCCTTAACGATTAAACTACGCATCCGGCAGGAATTAAGTTTAACTGCTTCTGTTGGATTTGCATGTAATAAATTTTTAGCAAAGCTTGCTTCGGATCTGAAAAAACCTGATGGGTTTGTGGTTGTTCACCCGGATAAAGTTCAAGAGTTTCTTGATCCGCTGCCAATCGAAAGAATTTGGGGAGTCGGTGAAAAAACAGCGGAGCAATTGCACAGTCATCGGATAAATACAGTCAAAGATTTGCGCAGTTTAGAGTTGAAGTTCTTAACTAAGCTTTTTGGTTCATTAGGAAGTCAGCTTTATCAATTGGCACGGGGAATTGACGATCGCCCTGTGGAAAGCGATAGGGTAGTTAAGTCCATCGGTCGCGAGACCACCTTTGAGTCTGATATTAGGGACGGTGATTTCCTGGAGAAGACCTTGTTAATGCTGGCCATTGACGTAGGTCGAAGTTTGCGTAAAGAAGCGTTACGAGGAAGAACTGTAACTCTGAAAGTCCGTTATGATGATTTTCGCACCCTGAGCCGATCACGGACTATTCATCGGGCGACGGATCTTGATGATGTTATATTTCAAGAGGCTTGTAGCTTGTTAAGTGAATTATCCCTTAAACAGCCTCTGCGCTTGATAGGGGTTACAATGTCGAACCTGACAGATCAGCACGAAAATCAAATTTCTTTATTTGAAGAGCCTCGGCTAGAAAGAGAGAACCTCACTAAAGTGCTTGATCTAGTCAAAGAGAAATATGGTGAGAAAAGTATTACAAGGGCTAGACTTTTGTAATACTTATAAGTAGGTCATTTGCGTATTCTTAAGCAAATGGCCTATTTACCTATAGTCAGCCTCTAAGTAGTAGCGTAACGTCGATATTCAATACGATAATCTGCGAATTATACATAAAAATGTCGATAAGTTTATTGTCAGAAACACCGCTAAACTACGTCTATAAGTAGTGTAGAGCTTGAAAGCATATCACTTAGATCATATTGATCATGTATGCCCAAGGAGCAAGAATATAGTATCAGCAGAAGGAGGGGATAGGAGAAGTCGAGCAGTTGTATTTCAGCCTTGGCTGGACAGATCATTTTTCTCTATAAATTATTCGAGTTCGATCGGCGAGTATCGAACATTGAATCACGAAATTGGAGGTAATACAATGAAGAAAAATTGGCGTTCTTTCTTGGCCGCGGCTGTAGTTGCAGTTTTACTTGTTCCAACAGTTTCTGCACCTATCGTATTGGCTGGAGAAATTAGTTCTGCTGAAGCTGTTGGGACTTTGGCCGCACCCCAGGTGGGTCTGGAAAAAGCAATTCAGATTGTTAAGACTAACTTTGACGTTCCTAATCAATATAAGGATTTTAACTCTTCTTATAATACTTATAATGGACGTCAGGTTTGGGCTTTACGTTGGAACGGCACATCGGAACAACCAGGAGAGTTCGCAGCAGAAGTTAATGCCATTAATGGTGATATTGTCAGCATGAATTATTGGAAAAATGAAGATCAATTGGCCAGTAGCCCCTCAGTTCCGACCATTACTAAAGAGGGTGCTCAAGAAATCAGCGATAAGTTGTTGAGCCAGTTATTGGGTAAGAGAACTGAGGAACTGAAGTTAATTCCAAGTGAGTCGGAGGTTGTACCCCTAAGTTATGGCCCGTTTTATTATTCGGTTCAATATCAACGCTTCATAAATGGCGTACCCTTTCTTGGCAATGGAGTAAATGTACAAGTCTCCAGTAAAGATGGACACATTAATTCCTATACTCTCAATTGGAATGATGTCAAGGCACCTGATGTAAATGGAGTGATTAGCGTCGAAAAAGCCCAGCAAGCATTTGCTGAAGCACCATTTTTCAAACTCTTGTATTGGGTTCCATCAGGATACAAACCTATGCTTGTAGGTCAAAAGCAAGAAGCAAAGCTTGTTTACCAATTAACCGGGGACAATAGTGGCGGGGCAATTGATGCTTTAACGGGTAAGCCCCTTCAACTCAATCCGGGTGAGTGGTTGTCTACAGACGCCTACGGAGTTGGTGGTATGGGCAGAGCCGAGGCAGAAAAGGCTAGTCAGGCAAGTAACTCGTCACAAATTCTAACGCCTCAGGAACAACAAGAAGTAGAACGAACCTCAAAGCTTCTTAAACAAGATGAGGCAATTGCTGCTGTGAAGCGTTGGGTTGAGATTCCGAATACACTGACGTTAAGCAGTGCTAATTTGAGTAAAGACTGGCGCAGTACTGATAAGCGTATTTGGAGTTTTGACTGGAACAGTGTTGAGACGAATAAAGAGCTGGGAAATCCCCAATATCTTAGTGCAAGAGTAAGTGCAACAACGGGCGAACTACTTGGATTTTCCATCGCTACTCAACAAAACGGCAAAGATGATGTCAAATTTGACCGGGCAGCAGCTCAAAAAGTAGCCGAAGAATTTCTTAAAAAGGTTCAGCCTGAACGATTCAATCAAGTTGCCTTAGATCCGGAAACGGATTTGATGTACAAAATGAACCCTGAACCATGGAATAATCAGGCCTTTTCATATGGTCGGGTGGTTAATGGGGTAGCTTTCCCGGAAAATAGCATGATTGTCAATGTGGATCCTGTGTCCGGCAAAGTTACGAATTATGAACTAAACTGGTCAGACTATGATTTGCCAAGTGTAACAGGAATTCTCAGCAAAGATAAAGGTGTAGAATTATTTCTGAAAGCACGACCCTTAACCCTCACCTATGTTCGTATTTATAGCAATGGGATGCCTGGTGACTTGCGGTTAGTGTATTTGCCAATTGCCAAAGAGCGCAATATGCAAAATTCCAATATACTGGATGCAAAAAGTGGCGATTTACTCGACTTTCAGGGTCAGCCTATCGAAAAAGGGCCAAAACCCTATACATTTAATGATCTGACTGGCGTTACTGGCGCACCTGAGATCACAGTACTGGGGCAAGCCGGCTTATTTGGGGATTATGGAAATAGCTTTAAACCCCTTGAGAAAATGAGCGTAAGTTCAATGCTGCGGGCCATGTACCTGAGCCGTTTTGGATTATGGGGAAATACTGGCCTCACCGATAAAGAGATTATCAGTAAAGCTAAAGAACTGGGCTGGCTGAAAGAAGATCTGAAGCCCGGAGATCCAGTAAATAGAGAACTTCTTGCTAAAGTTCTACTCCGCTACATCCAGCTCAACAAGCTTGCAGAGCTCAAGGATATTTATAAAGTAAGTTTTCAGGATTCTGATCAAATCAGTTCGGATGCCCTGGGATATATTGCTTTGGCCAGCAGTACAGGGATAATCAAGGTAGAAGGGCAAGTTCTAGCACCACGTGATACTGTGAGCCGTGCTGAAGGTGCTACTGCGCTCTTCAGAGCTTTAAACTGGCGTAATTAAGAGTTAGAAACAAACTATGATTATCATTTCATCATGAGTTTGATATAAGTAGTGAGATGTGAATGCTTTACAGAAAGTCCCCTCGTTTAAATTGACGAGGGGACTTTTGTTGTCTGCAGAGAAGCTATTTGCTTCTTTCTACCTGCAGTGACATAACATTCATTAAATAATCGTAAAGGATGATAATTCATTGACAACATAAAGTAAGAATAATGCTATAATTACTTAGAACCAGATTTGAAAATCTCATATTTAAGTATCAACAATAAGGCAATATTACTACATACTAATCCACACTAATTTTTAATCCGGATAATCGTTCGGAGGGTTGGACGAGAACCATTTGACCAGTTTGGTTAAATTGAAACTGATACGATTCTCCGGAGGTTTGTCCAATCGCTGTTTTCCAGCTGAAGTTATTCATAGACACGCTTGGATCTCCACCACCGTTAGAGCTGCTTGTCCAGGCTACGACAGCATCAGGATCGACCACACAAGGTGCTTCTAACATAAGCGGGTTGCCATCAGTCATGACCGCAACTTGTTGTAGCTGATTTGAGATGTTCGTCAGGACAGTGGAGGCCAATCCCTTTTGGGATAGTACTCCGCTTCCTATTAAACGCACATCATATTTTAAGTCGGTGGGAAAGGCTAGTAGATTTTCACTCTCGACTGAAAGACAATCCCCGGGTTCAAGTTCGAAAACGGAGACATGATAAGCATTTTTTGCTAAATATATGATTCCTGAACCTTCGACGGTCATTAATTCTATGTTTTCTCCGGTTAGAGTTCTTTTGGCTAAACCAAGCAGAGAGCCCATGACACCTCCGCCATTGTCTGGTCCCAGCAACATCTTGTCGAACTTGAAGTTCCCTTTATAGGCGACCATTGTTCCTTTCTTGGCAATAAATTTACCCGTGCCTTCTATTTTACAGCATAGTTCTTCTTCGACATTAAACTTAAACATTGTATTAGCCTCCTTGCTAGATTTGATTTTCGATTTTTTGCTATATAAAGATATTTAGAATATATACCAAAAGTAATATCTGTACAATGAGTAAACAAATCAACGTTCAAAAGGGTTCGCGGAGATTTATTAGGTAAAGCTGAGGAGTGAGAGTATTGGACAAGGATTATAAATATGTCGGGCGCACTTTTCCAATTCATGATGCAGAGCAGAAAGTAAACGGTAGTCTACAATATTTAAGTGATATGAGGCTGCCAAATATGTTATATGCCAAACTGCTTTTGAGTCCAATCGCTCATGCTCACATTACCAATATTGATACGAGTAAAGCTGAGGCTTTACCGGGAGTTGTAAGAGTATTTACCCATCTAAATACCCCTGCCAAAACCTACAGTCGCTATAGAATAGTGCCTGACCAAGAGTTTTGCTTAGAGGATGAGCGTCTTTTAACTGAGAAGGCTCGCTTTGTCGGAGATCGCATTGCCGTTGTGGTAGCTGTCAGCAAAGAAATCGCCACCCAGGCTATTGATCTCATTCAAGTTGACTATGCAGAATTGCCTGTACTAAATACTCCCGAAAAAGCCCTTGAGGAACAGGCGGACAAAATTCATTCTGCAGGGAACCTGCTCCATGAATTTGAATACAAAATCGGGGAGATAGATCTTGCCGAAAACTGTGTTGAGGTTGAAACTTTAACCAATACACAAAAAGTGCATCATGCGGCAATGGAACCCCATGTTTGTCTGGCGGATTACGACAGTTCCGGCAAGCTCACTCTCTGGGCTGCCTGCCAAGGCGTATTTGGGGTAAGAACTGTGGTAGCTGATTTACTGGAACTGAGTTATAACAAAGTCAGAGTCATTAAAGTTCCTATGGGGGGGTCTTTCGGCGGCAGGCAAGAAATTATTTTTGAACCCCTAACTGCTTTTCTAGCCAAGGAGGTTAAGCGTTCGGTCAAACTAACCTTGACGAGGGAAGAGACCATTATATCTACAATGACTCGACCCGCAACGAGTTCCAGAGTAAGAACCCTGGTTAACCAAGAAGGTCGATTAGTTGACTGTAGAGTAGATACCGTATTAGACGCCGGAGCGTATGCGACGAGTTCTATTGACAATACTTATGTAATGGCTAAGAAGATATGTAAATTGTACAGAATCCCTTACTATGAACATAGGGGAAAAACCGTTTATACCAACACCCCCGTAGCCGGTGGAGCACGAGGATGGGGTGCACCGGAAATCATGACTGCTCTCGAAATTCATATGGATGCTGTGGCGAAAGGGTTAGGAATAGATCTTATAGAATTTCGGCTCTTGAATCTTGTCCATCCTTATGACTTAGATAAAACCTCTCAAATTTCTTTGGGGAATGCTCGGGTTAGAGAGTGTCTCCTTAAAGGTGCCGAAGCCTTCGGCTGGAGTGAGAAATTTCAACGATGGAATAAAAGGCCGAATCAAGGCAGATTCCGCAGAGGAGTAGGATTAGCCTGTGCTGCCCATAAAAATGGAATGTACGGAGGATTTCCCGAACACAGTACCATGACCTTAAAAATGAATGAGGATGGCAGTTTCATCTTGAACACCGGTCTCCATGAATTAGGGTGCGGAACCATTACCTCCATTACCCAAATTGTTGCAGAAGTCCTAGACATCGACCCTAAATTTATTACGACCTTAGAAGCGGATACAGAAAACGGTCCCTATGATTTTGGTTCTTACGGTAGCAGGGTTACTTATATCTGTGGCGCATGTGCCTACGAAGTTTCCCAGAGGGTAAGAGAAAAAGTATTGGAGTGTGCTTCGCAAATACTCCAAACACCTATTGAGTCTTTAGAAAATGGGGCGGGCAGAGTATGGGTTAGGGGAGATGAACAGCACTATCTAAGTTATCGAGAAATCGCCACAACCGCCAAACTTAAGTATGATACGGACATCGTGCTTACTCATACCTATCATGGAACGTCCAACCCAGGTGCTTATGCTGTGCATTTTGCCGAGGTGGAAGTTGACACAGCCACGGGAAGAGTCCAGGTCAAGGATTATTTGGCAGCCCATGATATTGGTAAAGCTATCAATCCCGGGATGGTTGAGGGGCAGATTCAAGGCGGTGTGCAAATGGGGATTGGTTATGCTCTCTATGAAGAAATAAAGGTTACGACTGATGGAAGTATTCTTAGCAGAAGCTTGAAAAATTATCATGTGCTTAATGCGCCGGACATGCCTGAGGTGAGAATTCTATTGATCGAAGAGGGTGGAGATGAAGGGCCTTACGGTGCCAAGAGTATTGGAGAAATTGCCTTTGTTCCGGTGGCTGCGGCGGTAGTCAATGCTGTTAATAATGCCTTGGGCACATCTTTGTCAAATTTGCCTCTGACACCGGAGAAGATTATGATAGCCCTGAATGCGAGGCGGGATGTTTCAGGCATAAGGCACGAATGAAACCCACTCTTTATTTAATGGGAAGAGTAAAGATATGTATTTAGGAAGAAATATCAAAAGGCAGAGGATAAGGGTGACAACATGCAAATTGAGTTTACGGTTAATTGGAAAGTGTACAATCTGACGGTTTCTCCAACCCTGCGGCTGATTGATTTGTTAAGAGAAGAACTGGGGCTAACGGGGACTAAAGAAGGGTGTGGTGAAGGAGAGTGCGGATCCTGCACGGTGATTATGAATGGGAAAGCTGTTAATTCCTGTTTAGTTCTTGCATCCCAAATTAGAGGCCAAGAGATCTTGACAATTGAAGCTCTTGAAAAAGATGGACTGGACAAGTTACAGGTATCCTTCATCAAAAATAGTGCTGTTCAATGCGGATTTTGCACTCCGGGAATGTTGATGTCAGCTAAAGCACTATTAATGAAGAATCCTTCTCCCTCGGAAGAAGAGATTAAAACTGCAATAGCCGGTAATTTATGTAGATGTACTGGGTACAATAAAATAGTCCAGGCAATTAAGGAAGCCGCCGAATAAGCGTGTTGCGGCGTGTTGCGGGGACGGTCCTTTTAACACACAAATGTGTGTTAAAAGGACCGTCCCCG
>JGI2924J29684_1078536_pt1 | contig 63534 bp, 48 predicted proteins | sample BenlonsequencITS_FD_29684 | JGI IMG/M metagenome (IMG submission 29684) | reverse complement strand
CCGGCGTCGGCACCGCACCGACGTCGATCACGTCGATGCCCGCCTCGTTCAGACCCTGGGCCAGGGCGCCGGCCAGTTCGGGACCGGACAGGCGACCGTCACGGCCGACCACGATATGGCCCAGCCCCTTTTCCTTCATCACCGTGCCGATGGCCTGGCCCAGCAGAAAGGCCAGCTCGGGGGTCAGCGACTTGCCGACGACGCCGCGGATGTCATAGGCACGAAAAATGGAAGGATCCACGGGATAGCTCGGTGCGACTTCGATGCTCAAGATTCTGGCCTCACAATCATTAGTCAATGGATATCAGCCCGGCCGTGCCGATGCTGGGTGTGCTCACGATATGTCGGCAGTATGCCGGCCATGTTGCGACTGTCCGATGAATCGGACCATCGACGCGCAGCATGGCCGGCCGGTGTCTCAGCCGACGCCGGTCGAACCAAAGCCGCCTTCGCCGCGCTGGCTGGCGGCGAACTCGTCGACCAGCTGGAAGCGGGCCCGACCGACCGGCACCAGCAAAAGCTGGGCAATGCGGTCGCCCTCGCTGATGGTCACCGGCTGTTCGGAACGGTTCCAGCAGGAAATCAGCAAGGGTCCCTGATAATCAGCATCGATCACCCCGGTCAGATTGCCCATCACCAGCCCCTGGCGATGGCCCAGGCCTGAACGCGGCACGATCAATCCGCACCAGCCCGCATCACCGATATGGATCGCGAATCCCGTCGGCACCAGCACGCTGGCGCCGGGCTCCAGCGTCAGCTGGCCGGCGATGGCCGCACGCAGGTCCATGCCCGCGCTGCCCGGCGTGGCCGGTTCAGGCAGGGGAATCGACCGGCCCAGGCGTTCATCGAGGATTTTCAGTTCTACATCGATCATCTTGTTGCATTGTCATGGATAGGTCAGGCCCAAGCTTAACCCATGCCGCCGACGGCACGGGTTCAAGCCGGGCTGTCCACCGCGACAGCGCCGGTCGCGCGAGTCAGCCGGTAGCGATGGGCAATCTGCTGCACCAGCTGCCAGGCCAGTTCGCACTTGGGTCCTTGCGGCAGATCCAGGCCACCGTCCGCCCAGAACAGACTCAGGGCATTGTCGGCCATGTCGAAGCCCAGGCCCTCGCCGACCCGGTTGGCGGCGATCATGTCCAGGCCCTTGCGGGCGAGCTTGTCCCGTGCATAACGCGCCACGTCACGGGTTTCGGCCGCGAAACCGACCAGAAACGGATGCTGCCGCTGCCGGCCCAGGCCGGCGATGATGTCCGGATTCTCCTGCAGAGCCAGGCTCAAGGCCTCGCCGGCCTGCTTCTTGATCTTGTGCGGAGCCACTTCCTGCGGCCGGTAATCACCGACTGCCGCCGCCGACACGAAAATGTCGGCGCGGGCGGCCTCGGCATAGATCGCCGCCTGCATCTGCACGGTACTGCGGACATCGATGCGCCGCGCCACGCCCGCGGGCGTGGCCAGGTGCACCGGGCCGGCCACCAGGGTGACTTCGGCACCGGCCCGCACGGCCGCCGCGGCGATGGCGAACCCCATCTTGCCGGAGCTGCGATTGCCGATAAAGCGCACCGGATCCAGATCCTCATACGTCGGACCGGCGCTGACCAGGACCCGCAGACCGCGCAATTCGTCGGAACCGAAACTGGCCGCCACCGCATCGCGCAATTGCAGCGCCTCAAGCATGCGGCCGGAGCCGACATCGCCACAGGCCTGTTCCCCGGCCGCCGGCCCCAGCACGCTGACTCCGCGTCGCTGCAGGATCGCCAGATTGGCCTGCACCGCCGGGTGGGCCCACATCTGCTGGTTCATCGCCGGTGCGATCAGCAGCGGCGCCGCGGTGGCCAGCGCCAGGGTCGTCAGCAGATCACCGGCCAGACCATGGGCCAGCCGGCCGATCAGATCGGCACTGGCTGGCGCGATCAACAGCCGCTCGGCCCAACGGGCCAGCTCGATATGGCCCATGGCCGCCTCGCCCGCCGAGTCCCAGACATCGACGCGCACCGGCCGGCCACTGAGGGCCTGGAAGGTGGTCGGAGTCACGAAATGGGTGGCCGCCTCGGTCATCACCACCTGCACTTCGGCCCCTTGGTCACGCAGGCGACGGACCAGTTCACAGGCCTTGTAGGCGGCAATGCCACCCGAGATACCCAGCAAAATTCGACGCTGTTGCAGACTCATGTAAGCCCCGACTGACTTCCGGCAAGGTACTTAGCTTACCGGAAACCCCAGCCTTCGCGGCTGGGCGGTGGCAGCAGGCCCCGCTTAGGATGCAGGCCATGAGCATCAAGCACTGGCCCGCCAATGAACGCCCCCGCGAAAAGCTGCTGGGCCAGGGCTGCCAGCATCTGTCGGATGCCGAGTTGCTGGCCGTACTGGTGGGCTCGGGCTGCCGCGGCAAGGATGCGATCGCGCTGGGGCGCGAGCTGCTGCAGGGCGCGGGTGGTCTGCGCGCCCTGCTGGCCGGCCAGACACCCTGGCCCTCGGTGCCGGGACTGGGCCCGGCCAAGCAGGCCAGGCTGATGGCCAGTCTGGAACTGGCGAGGCGGGCACTGGGCGAGGAACTGCAGCAGCGCACCACGCTGTCCAATCCCGCCGACAGCGGGCGCTTTCTGCGGGCCAGGCTGGGACATCTGCCCTACGAGGTGTTTGCCTGCCTGTATCTGGACAATCGCCACCGGGTACTGGCCTTCGAGGAATTGTTCCGCGGCACCATCGACGGCGCCAATATCTATCCGCGGGAAGTGGTCCGGGCCTGTCTGAGCCACAATGCCAATGCAGTGATCTTCGCCCACAACCACCCCTCGGGTGTGGCCGAACCCAGCCAGGCCGACCGTCATGTCACCGGCCTGCTGAAGCAGGCGCTGGATCTGGTCGGAGTACGGGTGCTGGATCATCTGATCATCGGTGAAGGCCAACCCACCTCGATGGCCAGTCTGGGCCTGCTCTGAAAGGATCACGGCCAGGCCGCTCGACCGTGGATCCGGGGATCGGCCTCTGCGGTCATGGACAAGGCAAAAAAAGCGCGACCACGGGGAATGGTCGCGCCTCGAATGTACCGGCAAGGGGGATGCCGGTCAGCTGCTTGCCGTCCACCAAGGGGGGGGAAGGGGAACGACCGGCACAGTATTCCGCGCTCGGATGACATCGCCATGACGATACGGCGTCGGCCCGATGTCGACCGACAGCGGCGATCTTCGCCCGTCTTCCGATGGCAGGCGAAAACATGCACGACTTATGCACATTGGCGATGTCAAGCCCTTTTGAACACACCAGCTCACAACCATCTCATAAAAAAACAACAAGACTTTGATTTAAAATCATAAAACAAAGAACAAAAGAGGCTGGCGACGAGGTTGAGCGAGGCTGGAGCGGGTTGTCTTCAAGTTTTCCTCACAGACTTATCCACAGACCTGGACCGTTCGCACCGGAGCTTCGCCCCGGGCCACAGCACGTCATGACGCTGCCGACCGCCTGCCCGGCCTCGGGCTCTGTTAAAATCGGAAGTTTACGATTGATCAGACTCTTAGCCGTGAAAGAATCATTGCGCGAACTCGTCCTGCAAGCCGTCCAGAGCCTGGTCACCGCCGGCGCCCTGCCCGCTGATCTGAGCCTGCCTGCCTTCGTGATCGAACGGGCACGCAGCCGCGAGCACGGGGACTTTGCCACCAATCTGGCGATGATGCTGGCCAAGCCGGCCCGGGCCAAACCCCGCGACATTGCCCAGCAGCTGGTCGACGCCCTGCCCGCCTCGCCGCTGGTGGCGCGCTGCGAAATCGCAGGCCCCGGATTCATCAATTTTTTCCTCAGCCCCCAGGCCTATGAAGCCGAAGTGCTGCGGGTCCTGGACCAGGGTGAACATTACGGCCGTTCCACCCATGGTGCCGGCCGCCGCGTCGGCGTCGAGTTCGTCTCGGCCAATCCCACCGGTCCGCTGCATGTCGGCCATGGCCGTGCCGCTGCGATCGGCGACTGCCTGAGCCGGCTGCTGCACGCTACCGGCTGGGATGTGAAACGCGAGTTCTACTACAACGATGCCGGGGTGCAGATCCAGAATCTGGCCATTTCGGTGCAGGCGCGCGCCCGCGGCATCAGTCCGGACCAGGCCGAATGGCCGGAAGGCGGCTATCGTGGCGACTATATCGCCGACGTCGCCCAGGCCTATCTGAATCGTGAAACCGCGATGGCCGACGGCAAGGAAGTGGTCGGTGCCGGTGATCCGGAAAATCTGGAGGCGATCCGCCAGTTCGCCGTGGCCAGCCTGCGCCATGAACAGGATCTGGATCTGAAGGCCTTCGGCGCCGGCTTCGACGTCTACTTCCTGGAATCCTCGCTGTATGCCGAAGGCAAGGTCGAGGAAACCGTGCGCGAATTGATCGCCCATGGCCATACCTACGAGGAAGGCGGCGCGCTGTGGCTGAAGTCCACCGACTTCGGCGATGACAAGGACCGCGTGATGCGCAAGTCCGACGGCAGCTACACCTATTTCGTGCCGGACGTCGCCTACCATCTCAGCAAGTGGCAGCGCGGCTACGAGCGCGCCATCACCGAGCTGGGCTCGGATCATCACGGCAGTCTGGCCCGGGTCAAGGCCGGCCTGCAGGCACTGGACACCGGCATTCCGAAAAACTGGCCTGAATACGTGCTGCACCAGATGGTGACCGTGATGCGGGGCGGTGAAGAGGTCAAGATCTCCAAGCGCGCCGGCAGCTACGTGACCCTGCGCGACCTGATCGAGGAAGTCGGTCGCGATGCCACCCGCTTCTTCCTGATCGCCCGCAAGGCCGATTCGCAACTGGTGTTCGACATCGATCTGGCCCGCTCGCAGAGCAACGACAATCCGGTGTACTACATCCAGTACGCGCATGCCCGTATCTGCAGCGCGCTGCGCCAGGCCGAGGAAAAGGGCATGCCCTTCGACGAGGCCAACGGTCGGGCCAAGCTGGCTCGGCTGGAGAGCGAGCACGAGCAGATTCTGCTGGGCGAACTGTCCAAGCTGCCCGAAGTGCTGGAAACCGCCGCGCTGAATCTGGAGCCGCATCTGGTCGCCAACTGGTTGCGCGAACTTGCAGCCGCCTTCCATGGGTATTACAACTCCTGTCAGTTCCTGGTGGATGACAAGGATCTGCGCGATGCCCGGCTGTGCCTGGCCCTCGCCACCCGCCAAGTGATTCGCAACGGACTGGACCTGCTGGGCCTCGGTGCCCCGGAGAGCATGTAATGGCCCCATCCCGACCATCCCGCAAGAAAGGACGCCAGGCGGTACGCAACAGCCAGGGAGGCTTCCCGGGCTGGGGCTGGGCCATCATCGGCCTGCTCGGCGGCGCCTTGCTGATGTGGTTCTTCGTGCTGCATCGTGCAGGCCCTTCACAGGGCCCGGTGATCGGGATGACGCCCAAGACCGAGCCCCGGGCCGGTGCCCAGCCGTCCAGCGCGCCTGCCCAGGATTCAACCGCACCGGCACCGCCGAAGAAGCCGCAGTACGACTTCTATTCGGTACTTCCCGAAAAGGACGTGCGGATTCCCGATGCCGAGCTCAGCGCCAAGGTCAGGGCCGAGCAGCAGGCCCCGCCGGCCACGCCGCCCGCACGTCCGACCGCGCCGCTGCCCTCGGCTCCGGGCAAGACCATCACCGCCGCCCCGTCGCTGACCGGCAATGCCGGCGGTCCGGACAGCTACCTGCTGCAGATCGGTGCCTTCCCCAACAGCGGTGACGCCGAGGCGCTGAAGGCCAGACTGGCCATGCAGGGCTTTGTAGCCAATGTGCAGAATGTGACCATCAACGGCCAGGCCTACCACCGGGTCCGGCTGGGTCCGTTCCAGTCGGCGACCGTGCTGGAAAGCACCAAACAGCGCCTGGCCGCCGCCGGCATCCATGCGATCGCGTTGAAGGAAGGCAAATAAGCCATCTGTGAAGACGCCCCCGGTGCTGGCCAGCCAGCACCGGGTTTTCAATCGCTCTCGGGATCGAGCAGCAGCAGCAACAGACAGGTCAGCAGTATCGGGGTCAGCATCAAGACCATCGCCAGCATCACGCCAGGCTGGTCGATGCGGCTGAACAGGGCCGGCAGGGTCCGCCAGCGCGAATCGGCACAAACCATCAGCACCCCGCCCAGCAAACTGCCCATGACGGGCCACCAGCGGGCAGAACGACGGTGGCGCCGAGGCGGAAGCCGTTGCATCACTCGATCGGAAAAACCGTCATCGGCCAGCCAGCCGGGACCGCGGGCCGCCTCCCGCCGCAGCGCCCGAGCCAGGCTATCGTCATCTGATACTTCGGGCGGAAAGGGTTCCATGGGTTTCATGATGATTCCTTGCTGTGCCAGGCCGCAAGCGCCTGCCGCAGTTTCTGTCGCGCGCGGAAGATATGGGACTTGACCGTGCCCACGGCACAGCCCATGACCTGGGCAGCCTCCTCCTGCGGATGCTCCAGCAGAAAGCATTGCACGATCGCTGCATATTCATGCGGACTGAGCACGGCCATGGCCGCCGCCAGATCGCGCTCCATGGCAAAGCGCTGATCCACTGCCGGTCGCGGATCCGGCCATTGCTCCAGAACGGCCGCATCGACAGCCTCACGCGCTCGTGCGCCAGCATGCCTGCGCTCACGCATCAGGAACTGGCGATAGCCGATGCTGTGCAGCCATGTGCTGAACTGCGCCTCGCCGCGGAACTGGTCCAGCCGCCGCCAGGCCTGCAGGAATGTTTCCTGGGCCAGGTCGTCGGCTCCGGCCAGGTCTCCGTGACACAATCGTGCCAACCAGATGCGCAAGGCCGACTGATGCCGTCGTACCAGCGTGTCGAACGCATGACGGTCATCGTTAAACAAGGCCCGTGCCACCAGCACTTGATCGGAAGGACCGTGCTCGCTCATCCGGGCGTCTCAAGCATGGCCCTCGTTCCCACCGGCATCATGCAACTCATGCATCGCCTGCCCCGGCATCCTGTCCCGCACGCAGCGAGCCACGCTCGGCACGTCGCTGATAGCGGAAGCTGACCAGAAAACCCAGGCCGATGCACAGCGGCAAAAAGGCAGCCGCCATCCAGTCCCGATCGCTCTCGACCAGCCCGGCCGCCAGCAGCCCCAGACCCAGCATCGCCAGCACCATCCCGGTACGGTAGGTGGCCCACAGGCGCTGGCTGCCCAGGTGCAGCACCAGATCGATCGACTTGCCCTGCCGGATGGCCTCCAGATACAGGGCCTGCCGCCGTTCCTCGCTGCGCGAACGGTATTTCAACAAAATCAGCAGCATCACTACCGGCATCGACAGCGACAGCACTACCGCCATCAATCCGGTCAGACTGTCCATCGGGTCACTCATCATCGACTCCTCGTCACCATGTCGGCATCGGCACCTTGTGCTGCCGTTCATTGCTCAGATGCGGCCGGATCGATTTCGGTTGCAGCCGGCATACGCGACGATATCCACGGCACCTCATATCACTCGGCAAGGCCGGCTCCGGACCGGAAAGCCCTTTGCACGACACGCGCCCCTGCCCCGAACCCGGCCACGGCTCCCATGCACGGTATCCGCTATGATCGATGGATACTTCCATCCCGGCACCGTATTCCCATGGCCTCACGCCCCAGCGCCCCGCCCTCCCTGACCGAAGGACCGATCGGCCGGCGACTGCTGATGTTTTCACTGCCGATTCTGGCCAGCAATATCCTGCAGTCGCTGAACGGCTCGATCAATGCGTTCTGGATCGGCCACTATTTCGGCGAAGCCGCCTTGCTGGCCACCGGCAATGTCACCCTGATACTGTTTCTGGCTCTGAGTGCGGTATTCGGCATCGGCATGGCCTGCACCATTCTGGTCGGCCAGGCCATGGGGGCCCGCGACATGGCGGCGGCACAGCGGGTGGCAGGTACCGGCGCCGTATTTTTTCTGGCGGTCGCCTCGCTGTTCGCAGTGATCGGCGATCTCGGTGTCGATGCCATCCTGCGCATGCTGGAAACCCCCGCCACCTCGCTGCCCTATGCCCACGATTATCTGAAGGTCATCTTCATCGCGATGCCGGCCATGTTCTTCTTCACCTTTCTGATGATGGCGCTGCGCGGTGCCGGTGATGCCAAGACCCCTTTCCTGTTCATGCTGCTGTCGGTGATGCTGGATATCGTGCTCAACCCCCTTCTGATGTTCGGCTGGGGCCCGATTCCTGCGCTGGGCATCACCGGCTCGGCCACAGCCACCCTGATCGGCCAGAGCTTCAGCGTGCTGGCCCTGCTGGCCACCCTCTATCACCGCCGGCATCCACTGTGCCTGCGTGGTCCGGCGCTGGCCTATCTGGTACCGGACCCGGTCATCGTCAAGGCCCTGGTCGGCAAGGGCCTGCCGATGGGTCTGCAGATGATAGGGATATCCTCCTCGGCGATTTTCATGATGCGTCTGGTCAATACCTATGGCACCGACACCGGCGCGGCCTACAATGCGGCCGTGCAGCTGTGGACCTACGTGCAGATGCCGGCGATGGCAATCGGTGCCGCCGTCTCGGCGATGGCGGCACAAAACGTGGGAGCCGGCCAATGGCACCGCATCACCCAGATCGCCCGCTCCGGCCTTCTGATCAACCTGCTGCTGACCGGCACGCTGGTGATCGTCATCTATCTGGCCGGTGCCTGGGCCATGCGCCTGTTCCTGCCCGCCGGCAGTCCCGCCATCGCCGCCGCACTGCACCTGAACGCCATCGTGTTGTGGACCTTCGTCCTGTTCGGGCTGACCTTCATCCTGTTCGGTATCGTGCGCTCCACCGGTGCCGTCTGGCCGCCACTGATCATCCTGGTGATCGCGATGTGGCTAGTCCGCCCCCCGTTCGCGATCCTGCTGCGCCCGTACTGGGGCGTGGACGCGGTATGGTGGAGTTTTCCGGTCGGCTCGGTGGTCGCGGTCGGCCTGGCGTGGGCTTATTACCGTTGGGGCCACTGGCGCGCGGCGCATATGCTGCCGCCATCCAGGTTGTCATCGCCGCTGGGCGAGCGGCATCTCGACGGCGACAAGAACGGCAAGACCGCCAGCTGAGACCCTGCCGTATCACGCCACGGACACTCGCACCGTTCCCGGCCACAGGTCTCAGGCCGGTACGACCACTCGCTGGCAGGCTGACCGCCAGCGGCGCGCATGTGAACCACGGTCTGCACCTTTCCCGGGAAGGGGCGGCACAAGATCGCTCCTGCCTGCCATCCTCTGCTCCGAACCGACGGTCCCGCTGAGCAACCGTAGGCCTGCATCCTGGCACAGCCGGTCATGATGCGAGATGACTTGCCCGGGCCGTGCTGACATCCGGCAAAGGCTGTCAGCGCCCTGCTCTGCAGCTCCGGCCTCACGGAGCCACCGCTGCCTTGCGGGCCGCACGTCGAGCCTGGCGTGCCGCCTTGCGCTGCTTGCGATCATGATTCCACAAATAGATGGCCGGCGTGCTGAGCAAGGTCAGCAGCTGGGAGACCAGCAGCCCGCCGACGATCGCGATGCCCAACGGCTGGCGCATTTCCGAACCGACTCCGAAACCGATCGCCAGCGGCAAGGCCGCACCCATCGCGACCAGAGTGGTCATGGTGATCGGGCGGAAGCGGACCAGTGCGGCCTGGCGTATGGCCTCGGGTGCCGGCAGGCCCTGCTCCCGTTCGGCCCTCAATGCAAAGTCGACCATCATGATCGCGTTTTTCTTGACGATGCCGATCAGCAGCAACACCGCGATGATCGCGATCAGGGTCAACTGGGTGTGAGTCACCAGCATCGCCAGAAACGCGCCGGCGCCAGCTGCCGGCAGGGTCGACAGAATCGTCAGCGGATGCCCCAGACTCTCGTACAATACGCCCAGCACGATATACATCGCGCAAATCGCGCCGATCAGCAGCACCGTGCCGTTGGACTGCATGTCCGCCAGCCGCTGGTTGTCACCGGTGAAGTCCACCCGGATTCCGGCCGGCAACGCCTGACGCGCCAGCTGGGTGACCAGCTTCATGGCCCGGTCCGGCGTCATGCCCGGGGCCAGATTGTAGGAAATATCCGCGGCTTGCAGCTGGTTCTGATGCTCGATAGAGCTGGGCACGTTCTGCGTCTCCAGATGACCCAGCGAAGCCAGCGTCGTCATCGAGCTCAGCACGGGGTTGCCGCTGGCCGAACTGGCGCTGACCGGTACCCAGGTATGCAGCAAGGTGTCGGCGGTGGCCTGCTCGGCCGCCTTGGACACCAATACCACCCGATACTGGTTCAACTGTGAATAAATCACCGAAACCGGGCTCTGGGCCATCGCATAGGAAAGCACCGAATCGATGGTGCCCATCCCGACGCCCAGGCGGCTGGCCCGGTCACGATCCACATACAGGATCTTCTGGATGCCCACTTCATCCAGGCTGGAACTGACATCCTTCAATTCCCGCTGTGTCCGCATCGCACGCACCAGCTTCAGCACCGAGGGCTGCACGTTCTGACCATCGTCACTGATCAGCTGGAAGGTGTATTGAGCGGCCTTGGTATTGCCTCCGCCACCGCCGCCCAGCATCTGGACCGGCTGCAGATACAAGGCTATGTCCGGCATTTTGGCCGCCTGATCGCTCAGCCTGCGGATCACTTCGGTGACCTTGTCCGGACGCTGGCCAGGACCCTGCCCGTAGGGCTTGAGATCAATGAACAACTGCCCGTTGTTGCCGACCGCACCCCCGCTGTCGCTTCCCAGCACCGTCGTCACGTCAGCGACTGCCGGATCATGCTGGATCAGGGTGGACACCTTGAACAAGCGCTGTTTCATCTCGGCAGGGGAGATATTGATATCGGCGCGGACCGAGGCCTGCATCATGCCCATATCCTCTTGCGGCATGAAGCTGCCGCCGGCGGTCTTGACCACCGCCACGGCCAGGCCCACGGTGGCAAAGAGCAGGATCAGCGGCTGCCAGCGCATCAGCCGCCGGTGACGCATCGCCCAATCCAGACCACGACTGTAGGTAGCCAGCAATTGCTGGTCAAAGCGTTCCAGCGCCCGTTCCCAGCGCGAAGGCTCACGATCCGAGGGTTGATGGTGATCGAGGAAAAAGGCGCACAGCGCCGGCGTCACGGTCAGCGACACGATGGCCGAGATCACTACCGCCGCGGTCAAGGTCACCGAGAATTCGCGCAGCAGCATCACCAGCATGTTGTCGCCGAACAGCAAGGGCGCGAACACCGCGATCAAGGACAGAGTAATCGAGATCACGGTGAAGCCGATCTCGCCCACGCCCCGCAGAGCCGCTTCCATCGGGCTGGCGCCCCCCTCCATATGCCGCACGATGTTCTCGATCACCACGATCGCGTCATCGACCACAAAGCCCACACACAGCACCAGCGCCATCAGCGACAAGGTATTGAGCGTATAGCCAAGCGCCCACATCACCACGAAGGCGCCGGCCAGCGACAGCGGAACGCTCAAGGTCGCGATCAGCGTCGGTCCCGTCCGGCGCAAGAAGACCAGCATCACCACGATCACCAGCACGATGCTGATCAGCAGCGAGGTCTGCACCTCGTTGAGCGCCGACTTGGTGGTCTGGGTCAAATCGAAGATCGGTGTCACCACGACATTGCCCGGCAGCAAGGCCCGCAATCCCGGCAGCGCGGCACGTATCGCTGCGACCGTCTCGATGGCATTGGCCTCGGGCCGCTTGCTCAGCTGCAGATTGACCGAGCGTTCGCCATTGAACCAGGCCGCCTGGTAGATATCCTCGGCCCCGTCTTCCACCGTGGCCACATCGGACAGGTGCACCGGCACGCCGTTGACCATCTTGATCATCAGCTGCCGGAAGTCCTTGGCCGTGTGCAGGGCGTCATTGGTCTGCACCATGGTCTGGGTCTTGCCATCGCTGAGCGCACCTACCGGCTCGCTGACATTGGCCGCGATCAGCACGTTGCGCACGTCCAGCGAGGTCAGGCCCATCGAGTTCAGGGCCTGATTGTTCAATTCCACCCGAACCGCGCGGGCCGCGCCGCCGAAGACCTGGACTCTGGCCACCCCGGATACCCGCGACAGCGCCGGCGAGATCAGCGAGTCCGCCAGATCGTAAAGCCGCTCCGAGGACATGCCCTTGGAGGTCAGGGAGATCAGCAGGATGGGGATCGAGCTGGTATTGAACTTGAAGTACTGCGGCGGGCTGGGCAGGCTGCTGGGCAGATCCGACTGCGCCTCGTTGATGGCCGCCTGCACATCACGTGCGGCGCTGTCGGTATTGCGGCTGAGATGAAACTGCAACTGGATCATGGTTGCACCTTCACTGCTGCTGGAATACATCTGGTCGACACCGGGAATCCGGCCCAGGTGACGCTCCAGCGGCGCCGCCACGGTCGTGGCCATGGTATCGGCGCTGGCCCCCGGCAGATTGGCCGAGATCATCACTCCCGGCACATCCAGCGAGGGCAGCACGGCGACGCCGAGCAACGCATAGGCGAACAGTCCCGCCAGCAGCAGACCGATCGCCAGCAAGGAAACACCGGCCGGGCGGCGCACGAGTGGTGCGAACAGATTCAAATCAGATCCCCATGGTCCTTGCGACCCGTCACCGGCGACGGCCGGCTGGCAGGGTAGCGTCTAACGGCGCGGGATGGAAAGCAAGTCTTCATGCATGATCTTATGCCTGCAAGCAGTCGCGAAATAATGTGCCTTTAGTCCCGGGGTGCCGAAAGGCATGGGCCTCCGCGAACAGACGCTCATACCGGCAGGCAGGCACCGGAGCTGGCGAAATAGCACATTCTGCAGGCGTATGCCTTCATCGCCATCTTGTTCTGCGACCAGCGGTGGCAAGGGGACGGCCGGCCATGACGGAAACCGGACCGACCACCGAAAAAAGGGCGCCTTGCGGCGCCCTTCTGATCAACGAACTGCGGAAGGCTGCGGCTTACTTGCCGCCAGCCAGCCCGTATGCCGTCTGTGCCTGCTTCTGCAGGGCCTGGACATCGGCATCGGACAGCGGGCTGCTCTTGCCGCCGGCCTGCGAGACGTTCAGCACGACCTTGCCGTCATCCCCCCAGACCACACGCTGCTCGACATCCGTGGCAGCCGTATGGGAGGCCTTCTGGTCCTGCACGATGGCCCAGACCTTGCCATTGTTGTAGGCAAAATCGGTGGTGGTGAAATGCTTGCCCTTGTAATCGACCAGCTCGCGGATGAACTTGACGTTGCTGCCGTCGCGGAACACCTGCCAGGCCAGCGAATCATCGGCTTCCAGCTTGGTACCGTTGCTGACCTTCAGGCCGCCGATGCGGCTGCGCAGGTCGGTGAAGGAGGCAAACGCCTTCTCGCCATCGGTCGGCACCGGAGCCAGCTGCACGGTCACGGTGGCGGGCTTGCCCTGGGTCAGCACCGGAGCCTGCAGCGGCGCCACGAAGTGACGCTCGCCGTCGATGATCTCGGCATGAACCACATACAGATCCGCCGGATTCACGTCCTGGACGTTGATCGGCAGCTCGAACTTCAACGGAAACTGGGCCGCAGGCTGGATTTCCTTGGCCACCAGCGGGGTACCCGCCGGATTGGCGGCATCAACGATGCTCAACTCCAGCTTGGCCTGGTCGGTCGGCTGGGCACCACCGGCGGCAATGGTGACGGTACCCGACACCGAGCTGGCCACCGGGGCTGCGGCGGTAGCGTCCTTCGATGATTCCGACGACTGGCAGCCGGCCAGAGCCAGCGCTGCCACTGAAATAACCGATAAAGCCGACGTACGCATAGCTGCAACCTCAAAAAGGGAAATAGGGTCAAATGATGATCAGGCACGCCACCCGAGTCCGGAAAACCGGGCTTTATGGTGCTTTGCGCCAAGGCCAGTCCCTAGCATACCCATCGCCAGCGCCGGGTCAACGCAAAACGCCGTCCATATCGATGCCCGCCCCGCGACCGGCTGACGCCCCCCTTCGGGGGCGTCAGCCGCTTCAGCCCTCGCGGGGTGCCATCGCTGCGCTCGCCGGTTCGGCACTGGCCAGCCCGGGATCCCAGGCAGTCGCCTGCTGCTCGGCCCACACCGCGCCATGCAGCTGCGACAACGCATGCGGATCGCTCAGCAACTGCAGCCGCTGGGCCTCGGCCAGAGCCGGTCCCTTGGCCAGGGCGGCCTCGAAGCGGCGCTGACGCGCCGCGATCTGGATAGGCGTATCCAGATGCCGTGCCCGGGCCGCGCCGCAGGCAATGGCATTGACCAGGGGATCGGCCACGGCATCGGCAAAACCGGTATCGGCCGGCGCTTCACGGTTGTAACGGAAGGTATCGCCCAGCTCGGCCGGGGTGTGAATCTCCTCGGGAATCAGGAACAGCCCGGCCCGCTTGCAGCCACGACCGAAACTGACCCGGCTGGAATATACCGACACCGGCACCGACAGGGCCAGCGACACCACGATCGGCAGCATCCAGCCCAGGAAGTCCGGATTGAGCTTGTAGATCAGGATCGCCCACAGCACACCCAGCAGCGACTGCAGCCCGTGTCGGCGAAAGGCCTCGCCCCAATGCGTCTGGCTGTCATCGCGCGGCGGCGACTTCCAGACGATGGACCAGCCCATCAGCGCGGCATTGACGAACTTGGTGTGGAACAGCATCCGCACCGGGGCCAGCAGCATCGAGAACAACATCTCGATCAACATGCTCAGACCCAGCCGGGCGGCACCACCGTAGTTCTTGCTGCCCTTGATCCACAACCGCAGCACCGCCAGCACCTTGGGCGCAAACAGCAAGGCGGCGGTGGTACTGAACAAGGCGACCGCCCGCCCCGGATGCCATTGTGGCCAGATCGGCATCAGCTGGTGGGGCTGGGTGAAATAAGTCGGCACGATCAAGGTATGCACCGCCAGCAAGGCCGTGGACAACAGCAGGAAGGTGAACCACAGCGGCGCCGACATATAGGACATCACACCGGTCAGAAACACCGCACGATGAACCGGATGCATGCCCTTGACGAAAAACAGCTTGAAGTTCATCAGGTTGCCCTGACACCAGCGGCGGTCGCGCTTGAGCTCGTCCAGCAGGTTCGGCGGCAGTTCCTCGTAGCTGCCCGGCAGGTCGTAGGCAATCCATACGCCCCAGCCGGCACGGCGCATCAATGCCGCTTCCACGAAATCATGGGACAGGATGTCGCCGGACAAAGCCCCCTTGCCAGGCAACGGGGCCAGCGCGCAATGGCGAATGAACGGTGCCAGCCGGATGATGGCGTTGTGACCCCAGTAATGCGACTCGCCCAGCTGCCAGAAGTGCAGACCGGCCGTGAACAGCGGACCGTAGACCCGGGTGGCGAACTGCTGCACGCGGGCATAGAACGTGTCACGACCCGAAGCGCGCGGCGCGCTCTGGATGATGCCGGCCCCCGGATTGGCTTCCATCATCCGCACAAGGGTACCGAGACACTCGCCGCTCATCACGCTGTCGGCATCCAGCACGACCATGTACTTGTACTTGGCCCCCCAGCGCCGGCAGAAATCATCGATATTGCCGCTCTTGCGCTTGACCCGGCGACGGCGGCGACGGTAGAAGATCCGACCCGCTCCCTTGACGGTGGAGACCAGGTTGCGCCAGGCGCTGAGCTCGGCGGTGGCGATGTCCGGGTCGCCGCTGTCGCTGAGCACGAAGAAGTCGAAGCGATCCAGGTGGCCGCTGCGCTCGACCGACTCGTAGGTGGCCCGCAGACCGGCGAAAACCCGGCGCACGTCCTCGTTGGCGATCGGCATCACCAGCGCCGTACGCGCCTCGACGTCGATCGGCCCTTCCATCAGCCCCTGATGAGCCGAAATGCTGTAGCGGTCGCGGCCGATCAACAGCTGCCAGAAGCCCATCAGGGCGGTCCAGAAGCCCACCGAAATCCAGGCGAACAGCAGCACGAAAAAGACCAGGGTGACCATTTCCAGCCAGTGCCGGCCCTGATAAGGCATGGTCTGTGCCATGTACATGGTGGCTACCGCTGTCTGGGCCACCGTCATCAGCAACAGCGCCAGCCGTCGGATGGCGCCGGCACGACGCCAGTTGCCGCCCCGCGGATCCGGCGGTACCGGATCCTTTTCGTCCCGTTTGCGGGCCTGCTCCCGCTTGCTCCACAGGCTCTTCAGCCCCAGCCAGCCACGCTTGAAGGGACTGGTCACCCAGGGTTCGGGCACCATCGCCGAGCGCTGGATAGGCGGGGCCAGCGGCAACACTCCGTCCACCGCGACATCGGCCGGCAACGGCGCTTCACCGGCCGGCGCCTGATGCAGACGCCAGGGCTGGGAAACAGCCGCCGGATCCCCGGCCTGCGCGAGGATGGGCGGAGCCGGGTCCAATGCCGCCAAGCGGCGGTGCAGCTCGGCCAGCTGGGCCGCGGCATCAGCCGTCGGTGAATGACTCAGTACCTGGGCGCGCAGCCGGTCGCACGCGGCATCAGCCAGGTTCAGCTGCTGCAGATACTGCTCGCAAGGCGAAGAAAGACGGATGTGATCGGTCATGGCACGGGCAGCAGATAGCTCCAGGTTTCACTGAGCGTGGTGTCGCCCAGATGCAGATAGGCATTGATCTTGGCCGGCCGCGGCTTGACCCCGTCCGGAGTGTGCCGACGGAAGCGCAGCAGCAGACGGTAGCCCCCCACCGCTTCGTTGCGGACCACCTTCACTTCGACCAGGCTGATCTGCTGGCCCGGTTCGACCACGGCCTGAACCGGCGCGTTGACGGGCAGCTTGTCCAGATTGGCACCGGCGAAATCCACCAGCAGCTCTTCGCTGCCATCCGGCTTGCGGATCAGATTGTCCTGCTTGACCGTGCCCTCGCTGTAGCGGGTCTGGGTCACATGCGCCAAGGTCTGCGGCAAGGTCTGCTCGGTATTCTCGAAACGCAGCGAATACTCGTAATTGAAGGGCTGCAGCGGCTTGGGCTGCTGGCGGGGCACCCAATAGGCCACGATATTGTCATTGGTCTCGTCCGGCGTCGGAATCTCGACCAGTTCGACCCGGCCCGGACCCCAGTTGCCTTTCACATCGACCCAGCCGCTGGGGCGCAGGTCATAGCGATCATCCAGATCTTCGTAATCACTGAAGGCGTGGGAACGCTGCATCAGGCCGAAGCCCTTGGGGTTGACCGTCTCGAAACTGCTGATGGTCAGCATCCGCGGATCCAGCAGCGGCCGCCAGAACCACTGGCCATCCCCGGCATGCACCGACAGGCCCTCGGAATCATGCAGGGCCGGCCGATAGTCCGGGGTCTTCGGCGGCTGATTGGGGCCGAACAGGAACATGCCGGTCAGCGGTGCCAGTCCCAGCTTGTCCACATTGGCACGCATATAAACCCGCGCCTTCACATCGATCACCGCCGTGGTTCCCGGATGCAGGGTATAGCGATAGACACCGGTCATCCGCGGCGAGTCCAGCAGCGCGTAAATGATCAAGGCACTGTCGGTATTGCGCGGGCGGGCGATCCAGAATTCGGTGAAATAAGGAAATTCCTCACCGGTCGGCGCGCCGGTATCCACGGCCAGGCCTCGCGCCGACAGACCGAAGCGCTGGCCCTGACCGATCGCGCGCAGATAACTGGCACCCTGGAAGACCAGATTCTGATACCACTGCTTGGTCTTGGCATCCGGAACTTCGACCCGGAAGCCCGCGAACTGCAGCCCCTTCAGGTCATCGGCCGAAAAATGGTTGCCGCCGTAATTGAAATCGGCCGCATTGAACTTGATGTCCTGCACGCCATGGGCGGTGATCTGATGGATCTTGACCGGGGTGTTGTACTGCATGCCCTCGTGGAAAAAGCTGAGCCGGAAGGGCAACTTGTCGTTCCGCCACAGATCATGCTCGGCGTTGTACTGGATCTTGATGTACTGCTCGAATTTCAGGTTGGCCAAGGCATCCGGCAGATCGACCTGCGGACTGCTGTAGCTGTGCTGCGCCAGACGCTTGGCCTGGGTGGCGACATTTTCGAAACCGAAATCGAAATCCTTGGCGACCGCGGCCGAGCTCAGCAGACCGCCAAGCAGAAGACCTGCTGCAAGGCCGATCCGGCGCTGGAAAGATCCCGGCACTCGCCCGGAGCGCATACGGAATGTGGACGAACTGAAAGGCATAAGTGCGACCATGATTGAACAGGCTGGAGATGGAATGGGACCGTGCGCTTCACCGTGCCGACACACCGAGACCCAAGCCCTTGAATTTAGCACAGTGAAAAACCGGCCATGAATCGATTGCGAACCGGACCTTGCCGGTCGGAGCCGGATCAGTCAGGACCGCAGGCCGCAGTTTTGCCCCTGCCCGTCCCGTCGAGCCGCTTCGTGGCTCAACGACATGCTGATGGCCTTTCCATGCCGCGCAGCTGCAGACGAACGGGAAGTACTTGCATCATAAGCACTTTCATCATCATGGATTGATGCATCGCAGCACCCGGAGAGGCGGCGTCCGGCGCCTTTCGGGCCCTAGGACACCTGCCTGCACCGGACATGAATGAGGGGCGCACGCGGCACGGCCTGCAAGCGTTCGGTCCCGGCACCTGCTTGCGCATGAGGTTGCGAATCAGCCCGTGTCAGACATAGTGCATGGTTCGTGACATGCCTCCGTCGACCACGAAATCCTGACCGGTGACAAATCCCGCCAAGGACGAGAGCAGATAAACCGCAAGATGGGCGATATCCGGCGGCACCCCGACCCGACCCACCGGATGCTGGGCGTGATCAGCGGGGCTCAAATCCGGCTGTCGCCGCCTGGTCGCGACCTGCCAGGCGTCGGTGGCAATCCAGCCCGGACTGATGCTGTTGACCCTGATCCGCGGCCCCGCGCTGACCGCCAGCGCATGCGTGAAGGCCACCAGCCCCCCTTTCGCGGCGGCATAAGCTTCAGTGTGGGGTTCGGACTGCCAGGCCCGGGTCGAGGCGATATTGACGATCGCGCCCTGATTCCGGTCCAGCGCCCCGAAGGCATGCTTGCTGCACAGAAACGCCCCGTGCAGGCTGGTCAGCCCCTGGTTCCACTGCGCCCAGCTGAGCGTATCGATCGGCCCTTGATGGGCCTGGGCCACGCCGGCATTGTTGACCAGCCCGTCGATCTGTCCGAAATGGCGCAAACCCGCAGCTACAAAGGCCTCGACACTGCGTTCGCGGCGAACGTCCAGCCGCTGGAAGCGTGCCCTAGCCGGACACTTCCATGCCTGCAGACAGGCCTTGCCGGCCGCAGCATCCAGATCACCGATCAGGACCTTGCCCCCCGCCCCCAGCACCGCCTCGGCCAGGCCGCGACCAATGCCCTGGGCGCCGCCGGTAATCAGCACCACCCGATCCTGCAGCGGCGCCGCCGGCCATGCCATCACTCCAGGTTCGTTCATCGCCATGCTTCCGCCTCAGGATCTCCGACCATTGTCGCCTCCCATTCCACCAGCCGCCAGACTCGCCTTCGCGCCGGCCATCCGCGATGCCCGGGAGGACTGTCATCCCGCTCATCGCCTGTGGATAACTATGGTGATAACTGTGCCGCGTCACGTCAGGTCACGGCTTTGCGACAACCACGCGAGCACTTCCGGCAAGGCTTCGGGCTGAGCCGTGGCGCATTGAAAGCCATCATCGGTCAAAACCACAAACCGCACCATGGCGGGCTTTGCGGCTCGACCATCAGCTCTGACCGCACAACCGGGCTCAGGCCTGTGCGTCGATCCGGACCGGACCTTGCCTCGGAAATCGTCGTCAGATATGCCACCACCCGCTTGTGGATATCCTTGAACGACCCTCACATCGCCTCGATGAACGACATTTCCCGCGAACCGAACGGCAGTCGGTCCGGAATATGCATTGGTCACGTTTTGGAAACGTAGTATCCCGCCCAGACGGATTTAACCTCGCCGGCAAGGCCATATCCTAGAGACCGATCATGGTCCCGGTCCCGCCAGACCCGATCCGGCTGATCAGCGGATCCTCTTCGGCGGCTCGGCGCCCCCCACCCCTTGCTTGCTGGAGGCTTTCGTGCCCCGTTTGCCCTCGCTGTATATTTCCCACGGCTCGCCCATGACGGCCCTGCAACCCGGGCTGGTCGGCCAGCGGCTGGCCGAACTGGCTCGCGATCTGCCCCGCCCGCACGCCATCGTGCTGGCCACCGCCCACTGGCTTGCCCACGAACCGCAGGTCGGTGGTGCCGCGCAGCCGGCGACCGTACACGATTTCGGTGGTTTCCCACCGGCCTTGTACCAGATGCAATACCCGGCGGCCGGGGATCCGGCGCTGGCCGCCCGCGTGCTCGACCGTCTGAATGCTGCCGGGCTTCAGGCCCGAATCGATCCGCAGCACGGTCTGGACCATGGTGTCTGGGTTCCGCTGCGCATGCTCTACCCGCAAGCCGATATTCCGGTGATACCGCTGTCGATCCAGCCGCGACGAGGGCCGAGCCATCACTTCGAGATGGGCCGTGCCCTCGCTTCGCTGCGTGAGGAGAACATTCTGGTCATCGGCTCCGGCAGCATCACCCACAATCTGCATGACTGGAGGGCGGGCTACGGCGAGGGTCGCGAAGCCCCCTATGTGCGCCCCTTCATCGAATGGGTGGAACACGCATTGGAGCGCAATGACATCCCCGCCCTGCTGGACTACCGCCGACAGGCACCGCAGGCCGAGCGCGCCCATCCCACCGACGAGCATCTGCTGCCCTTGTACTTCGCGATGGGCGCCGCCGGTAGCGACACGCTCGGTGCCACCCGTATCGATGCCGGCATCGACATGGGCATGCTGGCCATGGACATCTACCGTTTTGACGGCACAACCACTATCGAGAAAGCGGCATGAGTCCCGAAACACTGCATTTCATTGAACGCCCCGCCATCGGCCAGGCCCACGGTCTGCTGCTGCTGCTGCACGGGGTGGGTGCCAATCCCCACGGTCTGGAGGGCCTGGCCCGGGAACAGGATCCAGGCCTGCACGTGATTCTGCCCGCCGGACCACTGACCTTCGGACCCGGCGCTTATGGCTGGTTCCAGGTCCAATTCACGCCTCAGGGGCCGGTGATCCAGCCGGAACAGGCCGAGGCCAGCCGCCAGCTGTTGATCCGCTTTATCACCGAGCAGCAACAACGGCTGGGCCTGGAGCCCGCCCAGACCGTCATCGCCGGCTTCAGCCAGGGAGGTATTCTCAGTGCCAGCGTCGGCCTGACCTCACCGGACAGCGTTGCCGGTTTCGCCATCCTGAGTGGCCGGATCCTGCCGGAAATCGAAGACCTGATTCCCGCCGATGTCGGCCAGCGCCTGCGCTCGGCCCTGATCCTGCACGGGCACCATGACAGCAAGCTGCCCTACAGCCTGGCAGAACGCTCGGAACAACGCCTGAAACACCATCAGGTCAGGCATGTCGTGCATGGCTATCCCGCCGACCACGAGCTGACGGCCGGAATGCGGGCGGACTTTCGCCACTGGCTGGAGCAGACCCTGCCGGCCTGACACCGTACCGCACCGCTCAGCCTGGCTGGGCGGTGTTCTCGCCAACCGCCCGCATCTTCTTCAGCAACAGTGACAGCACGCCACCGTGCCGGATGATCCCCGGTCCGACGTGAATGCCGATGGCATTGAGATTACCGATCACGAAGCATTTGGCGAACCGCTCAAAACCGCCCCGCCTGCGCTCCTCGAAACAGCCGTTGACGAACAAGGTGTCAAAGCCGAACGGAAAACGGAAGATGAATTCCAGCGAACGCGAATGCATGGCCAGATCAAGGTCATCGGGCGGAACGACGTCCAGACGTCCAAGCAGAGGATCCACCTCCACGGCCAGTGACAGGTCCAGCAACCATAGCCGGGTCGGCGCAAATGGCTGCAGTTTCATCCAGCGACGTGCCTGGCGCATCAACCAGCGGCTATTGTCACGGAATACCCAGGACTGATATACCGACATGGCCTCCCGCAAGGGGTCCAGGCCATCCATCAGCGGATATTCGGCCAGCGGTGCTGCCGCCGCCTCGGCATAACGCTGATCCCAGAATGCCAGGCTTTCCTGATCCTGCCGCAAGCGCCGCAGCGACTGCACTTCACCCGGTCGCATCACCACCACCTCGGCCCCGCTGGAAGCCAGTTCATCCCGTACCTGTCCAGGATGATTGACCGCATCGTTCATATACGCGTTCAGGCGATGTCCGAAACGGACATAACTTGCAAAAGGTATGCATGCCGAGGCCCCCAAATGCTCCATCTGCCGTCGCATCACGTCCAGCTTGGAACGGGCCGCGCGCTTGCGCCAGGCCGGATGGTCAGGGCCGCCCTTCCATGCCGCGTAGCTGAACTGGGTCAGCAGCACATCACAGGCGCCATGACATGTCCGGAAATCGGCCAGCGCCTGATCGGTACTGAGCAGGCAATCATTGAGATTGAAAATCCGCACCCCGTCGACCTCGATCAACAAGGCCGAGTCATACAAGTCGTTCTTCACGATCTGGACTGTAAAACCCGGTTGCAAGGCCAGCACTTCATCTTCATCCAGCTCCTGCACAGGGAAGCCCTGTCCCCGCAGGAATCCTGCCACCCGCTGATCGCGTGTGGTCTGGAACAGAAAGCGAATGCCCCGCTGGCGGATCAGCTCGCCATAACGCTTGAAAAACGGGGGCGAGAAGTGGTCCGGATGCTCGTGACTGATCCAGATCACATCGGTCCGCTGCAGCAGATCGCGTATCTCGGCATCCGTCGTTTCAGTCAGCAACGACCAGCCTTCATGGAAGACACGCCCGAAATACCAGGGATCGGTCAACAGGCCCAGCGAAGTATTCGAAACCAATACCGAGGCATGATTGACGAATTCAAGACGAGGACCTGACTCTTTCAGCACGACGACATCCGCATCCATCCACCTGCTCCATTACCTGTCCGGACTCCCTGGGCACAGGAATCATCGATGGCGATGATATCCGCTATCCCTCCCTCCGGCGACAGCCGTCCCTGCTTCGCTTTGCGGCCGGCAAGTCCATCACGGAACGCCTTCCGGGCAGGCTGGACATGATGGTGCTGTCCGCGGCCAGTCATCACGGATCCGGCAACAGTGCCGGCCGGGAGCAACCCGGTCATCGGCTTTTACAAGAGTATGGATCGAGATATCGGGATGACCCGATCATCGGACCGGAGCCTTCGGAAATACGGAATAAACGTCCATATGTTTTCATTCAAGTCCGCCCTGCACCAGGATCGCAGATATGTTGTCCCGGCCTTCGCCACCGGAAATCCGCTCGAACAGTCGGCGGACACCATCGGACGGGCTTTCGCACTGCCGCAGGATGGCCTCCAGCCCGGCATCTCCGATGTCGTTGTTGAGACCGTCCGAGCAAAGCAGATAGCGGGTTCCGGCTCCATGTTCCAGTGCCAGCCACTCCATTTCGAGCCGGCTGCAGGCGCCGACTGCCCGGGTCAGTGCACCGACCGGACCGATACGCCGGCCCGTGGCTTGCTGCTCGCCAATGACATGATCACGCGTGAGCTGTTGCAGATTTCCTTCCAGAAGCCGGTAGATGCGACTGTCTCCTGCCCATCCGCATATCGTCCGCACTCCGTCACACAGCAAGACGGCCACGGTGGATCCGATCACGACCACACCAAGCTGTCGCGCCAGTGTCCTAAGATCGCGATTGACCTGTTGCAGAACCGCTTCGACCTGAATCTGCAGCGCATCCAGACCAGAAGATGGCGGCAAGCTCTCCAGGCGCGCAACAATCATGGTGCTGGCCACATCGCCGGCAGCGTGGCCCCCCATGCCGTCGGCCACTACATACAAACCGATCTCCTCGCGCACCAGAATCGCATCCTCATTGCGAGGGCGGACCTTGCCGACGATCGTCTTCCCCGCTGCGCGCAAGCGTTGCCGGTCGTGCATCACCATACACCTGCCCCCCAGAGCGATACTGCCATCCACATGCCTTGCCGATATCCTGTCCCCGGGCCACGAATCGCCGCCGGCCAGGATGGGCCCAGTATCCACCGGCCATGCCCATCCGACCCGACAGCGGGGCTCAGCCAGCTGAGTCTGCGGCGGCCATATCGTCCGCCCTGGTACCTCCCGCTACAAGCCGATGTCGCCGTTGCGGCGTCAGCATCGCCATCACCCAGCGGGCCTCTGACTATCTCGGCCCCACGTGTCAGCCCTGGCATTTATCGGGCAACCGGATCAGGACCCCGGAAACAGGTATCCGCCCCGGGGGCCGGCCAAATGGCTGCCGGACGGTCAACCGCTGTCAGCTCAAATGTTTCGTCAACCAGGCTCTCGCGAAGCGCAGGTCTCGCTCCACGGTCGGCGTTGAAATACCAAGCAACCTGGCCGTTTCAGAAGCGGTGAAGCCCGCCATTTCCGTCAACGCGAAAACCTGCGCCTTGCGGACATCGATATGCTCCAACTGATCCATGGCCGCGGCTACCTCGCTCAAATCAGCCACCGGCAGACCGGGATCGACCAGACTCACGGTCAAGGTGACTTGCCGGCCACGCCGCTTGTCACTCTCGCGCCTGCGCGCCAGATCTATCAGCAGATGTCTCATTTGCAGGGCCGCGATGGCATGAAAATGTTCGCGGGATTCAAAACTGCTTCGCCGGGCGGAAAGACGCAACCAGGCCTCATTGACCAGTTCCGTAGGTTGCATTTGAGTGCGAGATTCGCCCGCCAGCTGGCGAACCGCCAACCGATGCAGCTGCTCATAGGCTTCGCGTGCCAGCAAAGCACCCGCCAGAGCATCGCCTGTCTGCCAGCGTGAAATCAAATGCGTCTGATCATCGTCAGAGGTGGCAAGCATAAATGAATCCTGTTCCGGAGATAGGCGCTCGATTCAATCTACGCCTTAGAAACAGGATTGCAAATGCATTTGCAAAAATCGCTTCGAAGCCGCCTGGCCATGCATGTCGCAGCAAAGCTCCGGTCCATGGGAAACGGGATCTGGCATCGATCCACCTTCAATGGATCGATGCCAATCCCGGACCGCGCCACTTTTCATCCCTGACCGAAGAAAAGGCGCCGACTGCAGAAAAACACACCTGCCGGCGGCATCTGAGCTCCATTCCCTTTGCCATCGAAGGGATCGGTTGAATATGCCACTTATATTATAATCGTGTGGCAATATATAAGGTCAGAAAACAGCCCAAGCTGAAACCCTGCAGATCATCTTGCCGGGGCATGCCGGCACCAGTTATTCAGGAACAGACTGCATGCCCGCTCCACGTTGCCACTCCCTGGACTCCGGGCACCGAGGAGCGCCCTGGCCCGGACGTCGAGTCTCCCATGGATAAAACCGGACAGCCGGCCGATAAAGATGGCAAGGTCAATATCGGCACATCAAGGTCTCAGACCCCGGACGGGCATGAATTGAATCGCTGGCGCCGGGTCAGTCAACTGTTCGACCAGGTATGCGGACTGCCTCCCGAACAGTGGTCCAGTGCGCTCAATGCACTCAGTCACGATGCCGCCGACATTGCCGGCACGCTGGATCTTTTGCAGGTCAGGACCCTGGATTTCAGCCGTCTGAAAAAGTCCATGGATCACCTCCTGCCTGAATCTGCACCCGATGCTCTGCTGGGACGGGAACTGGGCCCTTGGCGACTGGAGCGGGTATTGGGCGAAGGCGGCATGGGGGTCGTCTACCTCGCCGTACGCGCGGATCAGCTTTATACCCGCCAAGTGGCACTCAAACTCCTGCACCCCCGCTACCAGCATCTGTTGCACAGTCATCCGGGCAGGGAACGGGAAATCCTGGGCCGACTGGAAATTCCGGGCATTGCAAGGCTGTACGACGCCGGCGTCGCAGACCACGGCCAAGCCTATATGGTAATGGAATATGTCGAGGGCATACCCCTGGATACCTATGCCACTGCGCTATCGCTGCCGGACCGCATACGCCTGCTGGCAGCGATCTGCCGCATCGTCCATGCCGCCCACAACCAGCTGATCGTGCATTGCGATCTCAAGCCCGGCAATATTCTGATCAACGCGGCCGGCAAGCCTGTACTGCTCGACTTCGGCATCGCGCGGCTGATCGATCTGCTGGACGCGGACGGCGCGGTCGGACCGGCCTTCGCCAGTCCGACCTATGCCAGCCCCGAACTGCTGCATGGTGATATCGTCGGCGTCGCCTCCGATGTATTCAGTCTCGGTGTCCTGCTGGCCCAGACTCTCAGCGGGCAACGCCCTCCCATGCCCATGAGTGATCCGGCCGCAGCCGCGCCGAGTCTGTGGCCGGGCCTTGCACCAAAACTGCGTCGACAATTGCGAGGTGATCTCGATGCCATCGTCACCCGCGCCTGTGCCCCTGCTCCCGGCATGCGCTACAGCAGCGCCGAAGCCCTGGCCAACGACCTGGAACGTTATCTGCAGCATCGACCGGTACGCGCCCGTTCCGGCGCCCGCCTGCATCGAGTCAGCCTGTCGCTGCGCCGTCACTGGCGCTCGCTGCTGCCGATCTCCGTCGCCACGGTGGTGTGCGGACTGCTGCTGATCCGACTGATCCTGACCCAGCGTGAGGCCATTGCCAACGCAGCCATCACCAATCAGGTCAGCGAGGTCCTTATCAGCTCGTTCCAGGCCGTCGATCCTGAAAACCGGCATGACGACAAGCGCATGCTCAGTGCGCGGGATGTACTGGATGAGGCCGTAGCCCGCATCAACAGCAGCCTGCCAAACGCACCGTCCCTGCGCGCGCAGCTTCAGGCCGTGCTGGGTCAGGCCTATCAGAACCTCGGCCAGCCCAAGACCGCCGCAGGCCTCCTGGAACAAGGTGCTGCCGGACTGGAGCGCAACGGACATCCCATCCACGCGGCCTCCGCTTATGCCCGGCTCTCGATCCTGCAAAGCCGTGAGGCACAGTATGGCAAAGCCGCAGAACTGGCTGATCAGGCGAGCCGGTTGCTGCAGCAGGCCCACAGCCTCGCTCCCGCCCCCGCAGTGCAGTTGCAGATCTGGCAGGCCCAGGCCCTGGCCTTGGCTGGACAGGGCCGACACGAGCAGGCTGAAGCGCGATTGCAGCAGATTCTCGATACGCATGTGGCGGCAAGCGACGAGGCCAGCCGACACGAGGTCCTGGAAGCCATGCGCAATCTCGGCATCCTGTACCGGCAGCAAGGCCTGCTGCTGCGCTCGCAAGCACTGCTGGAGCGGGCCATGGCCATTTCGAAGACCCAGGATGGCTCCGACAGCTTCGAATACCAGTTGAGTCTGGATGCCTACGGTATGACCGTCTATCAGCTGGGTACCGTCGAGCGGGCGACCCGGCTGGCCGACCAGGAGCTTCACCTCACCAGCCACCTCTACGGACCGCACAGTCATCGGACCATTGATGCGGAAACCTGGCTGGCAGGTCTGGATCTGGATCTGGGCCACTACCTTGCATCAAGCCGTCATTTCGACCACGCGCTGCAAACGATTGCCCTGCTGGACGGCACCCTCAGCCGCGATTACGCCACCACCCTGTTCGGCAGCGGTGTCATGGAAGAAGCTCGCGGTGACCTGCCCGAAGCCGAGCGCCGCTATCGCCAGGCCCTGACGATCGCCCGCGCCGTCATGGGGCCGGACCACCCGGACAGCCTGTCCATGGAATGGGGACTGGCCCGGGAACTGACCCGCGCAGGCAAGCTGGCAGCTGCCCGCCCGATGCTGGATCGGGTCATCGCCATCCAGAAAAACCGGCTCCCGCCGGATGCGCCTGAACGGGTATACATGGATCTGGCCCTGGCCGAATGGCAGATTCACGCACGCCAGTTCGACGAGGCACGGCAGATCCTCGACCGGCTGGCTCGACAGCACCAGCACCCCGCGCCCGTCTTGTGGCTCAGCTGGATGATGGAGACAGCCAGGCTGGCCCAATGGAAAGGCGATGTCAGGGCCGCGGCACGCGACTGGGGCAGCGTCGTGCAGTCCTTCGCCCGGCACTATGGAAAAGACTCCACCGCCACCGCCAAATGGCGCATCATCTGGGCCCAGGCTCTGCTCGCCGATGGTCAGCAGGCCGCCGCACGTCAGGAACTGCAGCGAGCACAGGGCAAACTGCTGGAAGTGGCACCAGACTCCGATTTTGTCCACATCATGCAGGACTTGCGCAAGAAACTGGCCACAGGCAAGCCATTGCCGGCCATCGATTCAGGTGATTTGCCAGCACCTGCGCCCGGCCTTTTCACTCCGCTTCAAAAAAGCCGTCATGGCTGAACCATCCACCTGACTCTCGATGACAGCAGCTTGTTCTCGAGACATGACAGCCCGGCATGCCCGCCCTCTCCCCAAACTGCAGCGGGCAAGTGATGGAATTCGCAGCCGCGTCTCGCCTTGTAGAGATAGACCCCTCCTACACCAGGCGTTTCATGAAGCAGGCCATGCATTCACCCAGCCCCAAGCTCCCCCTGACAGCCTCTCCGGCGGCGGCCGACTCGACGGCCGCTTCACGCCACCTGCAGATCCAGCGCCTGCTTGCTTTTGTCGACCAGCATATCCGCGATCCTGATTTGTGCAGTGAACATCTTCAAGCACGCTTTCATATGTCACGCGCCAGCCTCTACCGCCTGTTCCAGTCCCGGGGTGGCATTGCCAACTATATCCGGGACCGACGCCTGCAGTTGGCGCATACCCAACTGCGCTTGTACCCGGCATCCAGCATCACGTGGCTGCTGTATGATTTGGGCTTCGGATCCGAACGGCAATTCCAGCGAGCCTTCCAGAACAAGTTCGGCCAATCTCCTACGCAATGGCGAGCCCGCTGCAGATCATTGGAATGCAGCACGGCAAACCACCCACCGGCGATTCCCGGGGTCCATGCCGCCGCCCAGCAGCAGACGGTCAGTTTTTCACAAGGAAAAAACACCACGGGACAGGCATCGCACCCTGGCAATCAACCCCATGCAAATCAGTTGATTGACTCAATCATGAGCTCCATATATACATAAGAATGCGCAGCACCGCACGCCGAGCGCGCCCAGGAAGAACGCCTCAAAAAGGCGTTATCCAATATATAAATACATCTATACGTAAATACATCTATACGTCTAGACATATATAGTGTCATAAATTTACCAATACATGGAGCATCATGACTTCATGGCTCGTTCCGACCAGGCTTGTCACTGCCTTGTCAAAGGCAGGTCGTGGGCTCGATCCATCTTACGATCCGGCATGATGCCGGAATTCACCGGCGACACGAATCAGCCGCAAGCCGGTTATATAAGCCGGCACAGGATCATCCAAGCATCGGTTCCGGTGATCTGCGAGTCGATGCCTCCGCTCGTCATGCCCTGTACTTGAGCCGGAGGCCATGGCGAGAAGTCGGGCCAGGGACCTGCGCCATGCAGTCAAACCAGGGCTCCTCCACCGCCTGCGTCCCACGCAAGTCATGATCGAGGCCATCGAGCGCTGCGCACCTGAAGAACACGTTGATGAATACAACGGTCGGAGTCACTGGCAACGATCGCCCACTTGATACGACTTGTGTCCGCGTTTTTTGTCGATGGCCCTTCGCCATGCGATCACTATGGGCACATTTGTGCCGTACCTCGCAACACAGACCTTGTGCAGCCAACTCTCCATGGAGTCATACCTCCGAAGAAAAACGAGCCTGAACAGTCCGCACAGGCTCCAGAGGCTGCCGAGCCCTGTCCGGCACGCAACGGTCCCAGTAAACGATTCATTTCCAGGCGCTTCAGCACCCATCACGCCCGACCTGGTACGTATGGAAACGGCAGGCGGACACAGGCCACTTGAGTGAGTGCCCGTCGGAAGGCGCGGGCGGCATCCCCGGCCCCATGCCTCCTCTTTCAGCCATTGACCTCTCCCCGGGCTGACGGAACACCTTTTATCAACAGGCTTATCCACAGATGGGATCCCAGTCTGGCCCCGTCTCGATCCGTGCCCGTCCGGACGACAAACCCAGACCATGCACGCAGCCATGTTGAAGGCGGTGGCTTTGGAACCGGCAGCTTTCCTTTGCAACCCCATCACACTGCACGGGCGGCATGCTGGTTGGCCAGCTCCCTGACCGACGGCAGCCGAGGCAACTCGGGGAAACCTTTGCTGTCCGGGCGCCCCTCGGGCGCTTGCCGGCGATGGCTTGGACGCCATCGCAAGCTTGATGTGCCTGGCCTGCGCGGCAAGCACCGCCTGCCCCCTCTTGCTGGGCCCGTCGCCGGACAGGGCATGCTCTTCCCTGTTGCCGCACGAATAAATGCTCGTTCTGATGCAGCTCAGTCGAAACAGGCTCGCTGCCCGCAGCATTTCTCCGTGTTCGCCGGCAACATGCCGGTCCAGCGGCCGCCAGCGAAAAGGCCGCTCCCGCCACCACCCCCAACATACGGCACGATGTATTCGGCCATCGACAAGAAAGTCCTGCTGTCAGGCTCCGACCGACTCCATATCCTGTATCGCAAGTCGTCGCTTCCGGGCCGGCATGGGCACTGCGCTGCCGCAGACAACACTGTTATGCTGAGCCGTCTTCGAGCAATCTGCGGCAGCTGCAACCTGACCGCCTGATCGGACCGATATCGCCCATTCCTGACACGTCCCGATGAGCACCACGAACTTGATCGACGGCCCTCTTCCCAAGGCCATACCTGCCGCATTGCTGCCACCTTCCGGCAATGGTGTCGTGCACAGCCATTTCAGCGTAAAGGGTGATGCGGGCCAGAGCTTTCGGAACTGGCAGGAACGCATGGGACCGGTCTACGACGTGCAGCCTCCATCCGCCAGGGCCATGGATACATTCCATGCTTCGGTCACCCGCCACAGCATCGAGCAGCTCAGTCTGCTGGAAATCCATACCGGGGCCAATCTGGCCGTACGATCGCTGGCCAGAGTTTCGACCGAAAGCATCGACGACATCAGCTTCAGTCTCTTTCTTGAAGGTCGACCCGCACAATACCTTGGCGGCCGCTCAGGCAAGGCTTCGGCGCCTCCCGATGCAGCTCCCGCTGTATTGGCGCTGGATATGGCCCAGGCCTGTACCATCCACAGCTTCGACAGTCGCATGCTGCTGCTGTTCGCACCGCGGAAATCGGTGGAGAAGTTCATTCCCGATGCCTCATCCCTGCATGGGCGCTGGCTCCGTGCGGAACAGCCGCTGCTGAGGTTGCTGTGCGACCACTTGCTGGCCGTGCGTCGTGATATCTCCGTACTCAGCGCCAAAAAAATGCAGGCGGATCTCGACACGGCGTTGCAGATCCTGGTTACGGCCTATGGGCGCCAGGCCGGGCTGGATGGCAATGGGCAGGCAGCGGTACGCGCCGCTGTCTACGCGCAGGTCCGCCGCCACGTGCAGTCCAGGTTGCATGACCCCATGCTTTCGCCTGAAAGCGTGCTGGAGTCGCTCCACCTTTCACGCGCCAGCGTTTACAGGATCTTCCAGGAGGATGGTGGTATAGCCGCCTATATAAGAAATCAACGCCTGCGCGCCGCGGCACGCCAACTGATGGTAAATCCACGTATCGATATTCTTCCACTCGCCTTCAATCTGGGCTTCAACGACGCATCGACTTTTTCCCGGGCATTCCGGATGGCGTTTGACATCACTCCGCGCGACCTGCGGAAAACGGCACTCGAACAGCCCTTCAATCTGTATGGAAAAAGCCGTTTTTCGACCCATGATGAAATCAACATGCTAGCTACCTGAACTGGATGGTCTGTCATGCCGCCTGGAGTTCAGTTACGCCGCGATGCGACAGCTGCCCGCCGAAGCGGATGATCTGCAGCACAATCAGTCGCAGATATCTCCAGTGACGATCTGGCCGCCCGGCTTCGCGTCAGTCACTGCCCCGGCGACGACACGCACCGGCCTTTGCATGAGTCGGCCCCGGGCCGGCATGCCTGAAGCGCCCTGCAGGTTCGAAGCGACTACTGGTCACCGGCAGCTGCAGGACTACTTGCCGATGCAGAACGAACCGAAAATGGCACCCAGCAGATCGTCGCTATGATACTCGCCAGTGACTTCGCCCAGTATCTGCTGCGCAGCGCGCAACTCCTCGGCGGCCAGCTCGCCACTGCGCTCGACCCGGACCATGGTCTGGGCTGCCTCGACATGGCTCAGCACGGTTTCCAGCGCCAGTACATGGCGACGACGAGCACTGTAATCGCCGTCACCGGCCTGGGCGCTGGCCAGATCCTTCAGCATCTGCTGCAGCAGGACCATACCCTCGCCGCTGCGGGCTGACAACCAGACCCGGCGGGCATCACCGAACACATCGCTGCGCGCCGGCAAACCCGACAGATCGATCTTGTTGATCACCACAATCCGAGCCGCGGCAGGATCCGTACCTTCGAACAAGGCCAGGTCCGCCTCGGCATGGGCCGCATCGGTCACCAGCACCACGATATCGGCGATGGCCCGCTCACGGCTGGCACGAGCCATGCCCTCGCGCTCGATGACATCCTCGCTGTCACGCAGGCCGGCCGTATCGGCCAGCTCGAGGCTGTATCCATCCAGGCTGATGCTTTCGCGCAATACATCGCGAGTAGTACCTGCGGTGGCGGTGACAATCGCCCGATCGCTGCCCGCCAATGCATTCAGCAGACTGGACTTGCCCTGGTTGGGACGACCGATCAGCGCCACCCGGCCACTGTCACTGAGTCGACGTCCGCGGCGTGATGCCGCGAGCAGCTGCCCGACCTGATCATGCAAGGCAGACAACCGGGCGGCAATCGCCGGATCGGCAAGAAAATCGATTTCCTCTTCAGGAAAATCAATGGCCGCCTCGATGTGCACGCGAGCTTCGACCAAGGCGCCGAAAACCCCCTGCACCTGATCGGAGAAGTCGCCTTCCAGCGTACGCAAGGCCGCACGGGCAGCGCTCTGCGAACGTGCCGCGATCAGATCGGCCACGGCTTCGGCCTGGGCCAGATCCAGCTTGCCATTGAGAAAGGCGCGCTCGGTGAATTCTCCAGGCCGTGCCCAGCGGGCCCCAAGCTGAAGGCAACGTTGCAGGACCTGATCCAGCAGCAGCGGGTTGCCGTGGCCTTGCAGCTCGAGTACCGGCTCCCCGGTATAGGAACCGCGCCCGGGGAAATACAGAAGGATGCCACGATCGATCAGTTCACCAGCCGCGTCGTGAAAGCCGCAGTAATGGGCGTGCCGCGGTCTGGGCCGCTGGCCCAGCAAGTGCTCGCCGATCCGGCCCGCCTCAGGCCCGGAGACGCGGACCACACCGATGCCGGCCAGTCCCGGCGCGGTGGCAATGGCGACGATGGTATCGGCAGATGACATGGAGGTGATTCCGGCAAGGCAGGCTGCAAACGATGACGCCGCCCGAAGGCGGCGTCATCGGGGCAGCGTCAGGATATCCGCAGCTTGGTATCGGCCTGCTCCACGCGGCGGATGATCATCCACTGCTGGATCAGGCTGGTACCACCGTTGATGATCCAGTACAGCACCAGACCGGCGGGGAAGAAAGCCATGACCACCGCAAACAGCAGCGGCATGAACTTCATCATCCGGGCCTGGGCAGGATCCATGCCAGCAGGCGGCGGGGTCAGCCACTGGGTGGCCAGCATCACCAGCACATACAATGCCGGCAGGATGAAATAGGGGTCCTGTACCGACAGATCATGGATCCAGCCGTAGAACGGCGCCTGCCGCAGTTCGACGCTTTCCGAGAGCACACGATACAGGCCGATGAAGACCGGGAAGGTGATCAGCACCGGCAGGCAGCCGGCCATCGGATTGACCTTTTCCTTCTTGTACAGGTCCATCATGGCCTGCTGCATCTTCATCTTGTCGTCGCCGTAGCGCTCCTTCAGCGCGTCGACACGAGGCTGCAGCTTGCGCATGCGGGCCGCCGAGTAGAACTGCAGCGCGGTCAGCTTCCAGATCGCCGCCTTGATCACCAGCACCAGCAGGATGATGGCCAAGCCCCAGTTGCCGCACAGCGCTTCCAGCTTGGAAAGCAGCCAGTGCAGCGGCTGGGCGATCAGGGTGAACCAACCATAATAGGTGGTCAGATCAAGGCCGGGAGCCACGGCGTCCAGGGTGCCCTGCAGCTTGGGACCGATATAGATCCTCGCCTCGTGCTGGTAGCTCTGCCCCGGTGCCACGCTGATGGCAGGGCTCACCGCACGCAGGATATAGCTGGGACGCGCACTGTCCGGCCCCAGAATGGCGGTACTGAAGGTATCTGCTTCACCCGCAGCGGGAATCCAGGCGACAAAGAAATAATGCTGCAGCATCGAGATCCAGCCACCGATCGTGGCCTGGTTCAGCGGATGCTTCTTGAAAGCGTCGAAACCCAAGGTCTGGAACTTGTCCTGCGGACTGTACCAGCCGCCGCCGAAGAAGCTGTGCGACGAGGGATCGGTCAGTGATTTCCACCAGCCGTGGTCTTCCACCGGCGCCATCCGCTGCAATTGCTCGTAGGCATTGCCCTGCCAGGGCGTGCTGCCGCCATTGTCGATATGCTGACCGAAGCCGACCACATAACTGTGGGCCTTCAGCACATAGCTCTTGACCACCTTGACGCCGTTCGGGCTCTGCCAGTCCAGATCCAGACGCACCGAATCCTGACCCGATGCCAGCTTGACCTGACTCTGGGCGGCATGGAACAAGGCATGATGATCAGGCGCAGCACCGCCATTGCTGACCAAGCCGCTTTGGGCGACATAGATGTCGTCACGGCTGTTGTCCAGCAGGGTGGTCGGCGCAGGATCGGGGTTCTTGCGCGTCCGGGGTGTCGCCGTGAAGTCCAGCAGCTCGGACTTGACGATATTGCCGCCACGGGTATCGATGGTCAGCCGCAGCACATCATTGCTGAGCGTCACCAGCTGGCCGGCACCGGAGGGAGTCGCTGCTGCCGTATCCTGACCGGGAATCGCCGCGGTCGGAGCGACGTCGACATCCGGAGCATTGGCCGCGACCGATGAAGCCGCAGGCTGAGGACCATAGTCCTTTTCCCAGGCATTCCACAGGAAATAGGCCACAGCCATCAAGGCGAACAGCAGAAAAGTACGCGTTTGGTTCATCGCGGAAACGGATCCAGAAAGTGGAGCAGGACGAAGTTCGCGTCCGCCAACTCGGTGGGAGGATACGGCGCAGTCAGCGCGCCATTGTGCCGACCGGCGCCGCAGGCTTCAACGCCCGCAGCTTTTTCCACAGCAGATCCATTTCATCGAGCAACACCCGCCCCGGCACACCGGAGGCCTGATCACGAGCCATCACCACCAGATCGACATCCGGCAATTCATGGCGAACGCGACGGAATGACTCGCGCAGCAGGCGCTTGATGCGATTGCGTTCAACCGCCCGCTTGGATACCCGCTTGGAAATCGCCAGGCCCAGACGCGCCTGACCCAAGGCATTGTCCCGATACCGGGCATGAAAACAGCGGCCGCCGAGGCGACCGCTGGATTGACGCAGGGCGGCGAAATCAGCGGCGCTACACACCCGCGCGGTGCGCGGCAGATCAGCGTCACCCTTCATCGCAACGCTCGATTACGGGATCAGACGCTTGCGACCCTTGGCACGGCGGGCATTGATGATCTTGCGACCATCGGCAGTGGCCATGCGGGCGCGAAAGCCGTGGGTGCGAGCACGCTTGAGCTTGCTGGGCTGGTAGGTCCGCTTCATGGCTTCCTCCTAAATTGGGTTGGTAAAAGGGTCGAAATTGTGACCTGAAAAACGGCACCTTGTCAAACCCCCTCGCTGCGGCCTGTGGAGAGAGCTGTGGAGGGCTGTGTGGACATCGGTGTGGATATCTCTGTGTCCGGTTTGTGTCTTGTCATCACAAGCTGCTGCTAGAATGGTGCGTCCACCGATACAGACGCGATTTCGAGGCTGTGGATAAGATGAAGAAATGCTATGAGTGACTTGTGGCGTCGTTGCCTGTTGCGGCTGGAGACGGAACTCAGTGCGGAAGAACTGCATACCTGGCTGATGCCGCTGCAGGCGCGGGATGATCCGGAAGGCCTGCGCCTGTTCGCCCCGAATCCGTACACGCTCGATACCGTCAGTGAACGCTATCTGGCGCTGATCACCCGCGTGATCAGCCAGCTGACCGGCCATGATTTGAAGGTAAAACTGGAAGTCGGGTCCAACACACCGATGGCGCGGCCTTCAAGCCGGCCGTCGCTGTCGGCGCGCGCCGGCGGGCACCCCGACGAAGTCCTCCGACAGGAAGTCATCCAGCCCTCGCACGCCGTTCCGGAGCGGACCGAAGCCAGTTTTGCGCACAATCTGAACCTGCATTACACCTTTGATACCTTTGTCGAAGGCAAATCCAACCAGCTCGGCAAGGCCGCGGCGATGCAGGTGGCGATGAATCCGGGCAAGGCCTACAACCCCTTGCTGCTCTATGGCGGCACCGGCCTGGGCAAAACCCATTTGATGCACGCCGCCGGCAACTTGATGCTGGAGCGCAATCCCGATTTCAAGGTGCTGTATCTGCGTTCCGAGCAGTTCGTCGGCTCGATGATCGAGGCCTTGCGCACCAAGAGCATGGATGAGTTCAAGCGCCGTTTCCGCAGCGTGGATGCGCTGCTGATCGACGATATCCAGTTCTTCGCCGGCAAGGACACCACCCAGGAAGAATTCTTCCATACATTCAATGCCTTGTTCGAATCCAAGCAGCAGATCGTGCTGACCTGCGATCGCTATCCCAAGGAAGTCGACAAGCTGGAACCGCGGCTCAAGTCACGCCTGGGCTGGGGTCTGTCGGTGGCCATCGAACCCCCGGATTTCGAGACGCGGGCCGCCATTTTGCTGGCCAAGGCGCAGGAAAAAGACGTCGTCATGTCCGACGAAGTCGCCATGCTGCTGGCCAAGCGGATCCGCTCCAACGTGCGTGACCTGGAGGGGGCGCTCAATACCCTGGCCGCCCGCGCCAACTTCTACGGCCGGCCGATCACCGTCGAATTCGCCGAGGAAACCTTGCGCGACCTGCTGGCCACCCATGCCCAGGCCATCACCATCCCCAATATCCAGAAGATCACCGCCGACTACTACCAGGTCCGGCTGCAGGATCTGCTTTCCAAGCGGCGTGTGCGGTCACTGGCCAGGCCCCGCCAGATCGCGATGTCCCTGTCCAAGGAACTGACCGAGCACAGCCTGCCTGAAATCGGCGAAGCCTTTGGCGGGCGCGATCACACCACGGTACTGCACGCCTGCCGCACGATCCGGAAATTCTGTGAAACAGACAACCGGATGCGCCAGGACTGGGAGCAGCTGATCCGGATCCTCACCGGCTGAGCACGGGGGCAAAACGCCGCCCGAGTTGAACAAACCATTGAATCAACGGCGTAAAACTTGTGGATAATAGGTGCAGAACTTGATGGCCTGAACTTATCCACAGGGAGCGCACAGGCGGGGCGGGACTCTGGTCACAAGCATCAAATCGCCAATCCCATGATATTCATGGAAATTTACGGCTTTTCAAGTTATACACCGCACCTACAACAACCACCTTTTTCTTTAAAAACAGAAAAGCAGCTTTAGGGGATGCACCGCATGCAATTCAGCATACAGCGCGAAGCACTGCTCAAACCGCTCCAGCAAGTCGTCGGAGTGGTTGAACGCCGTCAGACACTTCCAGTTCTCGCCAACCTGCTGGTCAACGTGCACCAAGGCAGGGTTTCCTTCACCGGAACCGATCTTGAAGTCGAGATGATCGCGACCTGCGAGGTCACCGACGCGGTTGACGGTGAGGTCACCATTCCCGCACGCAAGCTGTTCGATATCGTGAAAGCCTTGCCCGATGGCGTGACCATCCATGTCAAACTGGGTGGCGAACGCGTCAATGTGAATGCCGGACGCAGCCGATTCACCTTGGCCACCTTGCCAGCCACTGAATTTCCGGTAATCGAATCGATCGAACTGGTCGAAAAAGTCAGCCTTCCGGAAAATGTGCTGCGTGATCTGATGGAACGGACGGCTTTCGCCATGGCGAACCAGGATGTCCGTTATTATCTGAATGGCATGCTGCTTGAACTGAAACAGCAGCAGTTGCGCTGCGTTGCCACCGATGGTCACCGTCTGGCGCTGAAGGAAATCGATCTGGGCGATGCTGTCGCCAATCAGCGCCAGGTCATCATTCCACGCAAAGGCGTCAATGAACTTATAGGCCTTTTTGGTTCGGGTGAAGGCGGTATAGACGTCGAATTCGGAAGGAATCATATAAGAATAAAACGTGAAGGAGTCGTCTTTACGTCCAAGCTTATAGATGGCCGATTCCCTGACTATGAGGCCGTCATCCCGCTTGGTGCCGACAAGCAAGCGGTGCTGTTCCGGGATGAACTGAGGGGGGCTCTGCAGCGCGCAGCCATTCTTTCCAACGAAAAATATCGTGGTGTAAAGATCGAGCTGATGCCCGGCAAAATGCGGATCATCGCCCACAATCCCGAGCAGGAAGAGGCGGTTGAAGAGCTTGAGGCTGATACCGGTGTCTCGGATCTGGCTGTCGGCTTCAATGTCGGTTACCTGCTGGATGCCTTGGCTGCACTTTCGGGTGAAAAAGTACGTCTCAGTCTGCGCGACGCTCAGTCCAGTTGCTTGCTTCAGGACGAAGACAACGAACAGACCAAACATGTGATCATGCCTTTGCGACTCTGACATCCATCTGGATGCGCAATGTACAGCCGGAGCCGTGCAGGCTTCGGCTGTTTTGCAATCAGTCGGAACCAACCGGGTTTTGAACGTGTCTCCGCTGACCGCTGTGCTTGCCTTCTGCAAGGATGAGCCCTGCTCCGTGCCCAGATTTCAATCTGAAGGCTGTGCTGGATTTTTTCGACGGCCTCCTACGTGAAATCTGCCGGCTTTTGCCTATGGATGCCCTCAGATACTCACCTGGAGCCCGCTATCGACGAAATATGGGTGATCCTTGCTGCCCTGATCGCGAAACAGGCACATCGATTGCGGACATTGCTTGCCAAGGGAAACTTCGCCTGCCGGTGGATTGGATGCTGTTCACCGAGCGTGGTGTGCTGCAGGCCTTCCTGCGCAAGATCCGGAGGCTTCGCGGTGGTGAGTGTTCTGGAACACAACTGAGAGCTCTGTTGCCAGAGCGCGGATGCTGCTCCGAATCCCTCCTGGCTGACTTTTGCCACGTCTGACCGCACCGGATCAAAGCCATGGCGATGGCAAAGACTGGCGGATGGAAGGTGAACCTGGCGCCGTCGGGATCATGATTTGCTGGTATTGCACGTTGGAGCCATGGCTTGACAGGCGGGAAGGGCTGACAGGCACCGGCTATGGCGTTCGACATGTTCATCACAAAACCGGTAGGCTGCGACAACCGTCCTCGGTCAGGATGTCGCTGCACACCACGGCGGAGTCTTGCTGTACAGGAGCACCGAAGTGCAGTTGAAACGTTTGTACATTCGGGGGCTACGCTGTCTGCACGAGGTAGACATCCAGCTTTCGCCCGGAGTCAATGTCTTTGTCGGTGACAATGGTGCCGGCAAGACCAGTGTGCTTGAAGCGGCTTTTCTGCTTTCCCATGGACGTTCTTTTCGCTCGGGTCACAAGGATGCACTGACTCGGCGAGGGGATTCGCGGATGGAGCTTTTTGCAGAAGTCCAGGCCCGGAAGGACGAAGCAGGGCACTCCAAAGTTGGCTTGGGACGCGAAGGAGGGCGCTGGGAAGCTCGAGTTGATGGTGTCGATGCCAGTCTCGGTGATCTGGTGTTGCACTGCCCTGTAGTGTGCTTTTCACCAGGCTCACATGCTTTGGTTTCAGGGGCTGCTGAGGAGCGTCGTCGCTTTCTGGATTGGGGTCTGTTCCACGTGGAACATGCATTTCTGCCTGATTGGCGGCGATATCAGCGAGCCTTGAAACAACGCAATGCCTTGCTGCGTTCGGCTCACCGACATGATGATCGGCTATACCAGCCGTGGGAACACGAATTGGCGATAAGCGGTGAGGCCATCAACCATTACCGCCGCACCTATGTCGAATCCTTGCGCCAACCGCTTGCTGCCGTGGTGGCCGCATTGTTGCCTGAACTTGGCGCCGTCAGCCTGAGTTACCAGCAAGGCTGGCCCGAGCAGCAGTCCTTGCTGGAACAGCTGGCTTCAGCACGCGAGCGCGACGTGGTGCGGGGCCATACCCGGCATGGTATCCATCGATCTGATCTTGGCATTGCCTTCGAGCATGCGCCTGGCAAGGAATATTTTTCCCGTGGCCAGGAAAAGCTGGTGGCCTTGAGTCTGTATCTGGCTCAATGCGGTCAGTTCAAACAGGTCAAGGACGAGTGGCCGGTGTTTTGTCTGGACGATCTTGCATCCGAGCTGGATGACCGGCACCAACAAGCACTTTGGGCGCTGCTGGCCGAGCATGATCAACAGATACTGGTGACGGGGACGCATCCTCCCGGCGGAGCAGGGTGGCCGCAGACCAGGATGTTCCACGTGGAACATGGCGCGGTGATGTCGATGGAGCCCCTGAATTGAGTCCCACAAGCCGGCTATAACCGACTTTGCTATAATGGTCAACACTGATACCGCTTACGGTTGTGCGCCATGGCATCAGCCTGCGGCAGCCACTTCACGGACCACGCATGAATACAAATTACGATTCGAGCAACATCAAAGTTCTCAAGGGCCTGGAAGCCGTCCGCAAGCGTCCCGGTATGTATATCGGGGACACCGACGATGGTACCGGTCTGCACCACATGGTGTTCGAAGTCGTTGACAATGCGATTGATGAAGCCTTGGCTGGCTATTGTGATCAGGTGCGAGTCTCGATCCTGGAAGATGGCTCGGTCAGCGTCAGCGACAATGGTCGTGGTATTCCTGTCGATATCCATCCGGAAGAAGGTCGTTCCACCGCGGAAGTGGTGATGACGGTGTTGCATGCCGGCGGCAAGTTCGATGCCAATTCCTACAAGGTTTCGGGTGGACTGCATGGTGTCGGCGTCTCCGTGGTCAATGCGCTGAGCGACAGCTTGTGGCTGACCATCCGTCGTGACGGACATGAGTACCAGCAGCAATATGCTCTGGGGGAACCGCTGGCGCCGATCCGCGAGGTCGGGCCGGCAACGACGCGTGGCACTACCGTCCGTTTTCTGCCGAGTCCCCAGACCTTTTCGGATGTCGAGTTCCACTACGATATTCTGGCCAAGCGGTTGCGCGAACTTGCCTTTCTCAACTCGGGCGTCAGCATCATCCTGCGGGATGAGCGCGGGGAGGGCAGGGAAGACGTGTTTGCCTATGAAGGGGGCATCGCTTCCTTCGTGAAGCATCTGGCTCAATTGAAGACGCCGCTGCATCAGAACGTGATCAGCCTGACTGCCTTGCAGGACGCGATCACGGTGGAGGTGTCGATGCAATGGACGGATTCCTATCAGGAAGCCGTCTACTGTTTCACCAACAATATTCCGCAGCGGGATGGCGGTACCCATCTGACCGGTTTCCGTACCGCACTGACCCGTTCGCTGCAAGGCTATATCGAGCGTTCGGGCATCGCCAAATCGGCCAAGATCGCGCCTTCGGGGGACGATATGCGCGAAGGCTTGATCGCCGTGCTGTCGGTCAAGGTGCCGGATCCGAAGTTTTCTTCGCAGACCAAGGACAAGCTGGTTTCCAGCGAAGTGAAGACGGCCGTCGAACAGGCCGTCAACGAAAAGATGAGCGAGTTCCTGCTGGAACATCCCGCGGAGGCCAAGGCGATTGCTTCCAAGGCGGTGGATGCGGCCCGCGCACGCGAGGCGGCCCGCAAGGCCCGCGAAATGACCCGTCGCAAGGGCGCGCTGGACATTGCCGGCTTGCCGGGCAAGCTCGCAGACTGCCAGGAAAAGGATCCGGCCCTGTCCGAACTGTTTCTGGTCGAGGGTGACTCTGCAGGTGGCTCGGCCAAGCAGGGCCGCAATCGAAAGACCCAGGCGGTGCTGCCCCTGAAGGGCAAGATCCTCAACGTGGAAAAGGCCCGTTTCGACAAGATGCTGGCCTCCGCCGAAGTCGGAACGCTGATCACGGCACTGGGCACCGGAATCGGCAAGGACGACTACAACCCCGACAAGCTACGCTATCACCGCATCGTGATCATGACCGATGCGGACGTTGACGGCTCGCATATCCGTACCTTGCTGCTGACCTTCTTCTACCGGCAGATGCCGGAGCTGATCGAACGTGGCCACATCTATATCGGCCTGCCGCCCTTGTACAAGGTCAAGCAGGGCAAGCAAGAGCTTTACCTGAAGGATGACGCAGCGCTCAATGCCTATCTGATCTCAAGCGCGGTCGACAATGCCGAGCTGCAATACAGTGCCGATGCGCCCCCGATCAGTGGGGAGGCGCTGGAAACTCTGCTCCGCGATTATCAGCAGGCTCTGGACCAGATCTCCCGGTTGGGACATCGTTTCGACAGTGCGGTATTGACGGCGATGGTCGAAGCGACGCCGTTTGATCCGGCCTGGTGGCACCAGGAAACGGAGATGCAGGGCTGGCTGGATGAGCTGACCCGGCGTCTGGCGGCCAGCGGTCTGGGCAAACCGCGCTACCGGTTCAGCCTGCGGCCGGCGATTCATGAACAGAGCGCGGCCGCGATCGAGGTAGTCCGCGAGCAACATGGGCTCAGCCATACCTGGCTGCTGCCGCAGGGCTTTTTCACCGGTACCGATTTCCGTCCTATCGCCAGGATCAGCGCGGCCTTGCATGGCCTGATCCAGGATGATGCAGTGGTACGCCGTGGTTCGGGTTCGCGCGGAGTTTTGACGTTCGCCGATGTGACCCGCTGGTTGCTGGAAGAGGCAAAGAAAGGTCGCAGCATCCAGCGATTCAAGGGCCTGGGTGAAATGAATCCTGAGCAGCTGTGGGATACCACGGTCAATCCGGATACCCGGCGCATGTTGCAGGTCGGCATTCAGGATGCGGTGGCCGCCGATCAAATGTTTTCCATGCTGATGGGAGAGGAAGTCGAGCCCCGGCGCGACTTTATCGAGACCAATGCGTTGCGGGTCGCCAATCTGGACATCTGATCAGGCAGCGAACATCTGCCGACACGGTGGGCGGGGCGCATCATGCGGCCCGCCCGTTTTTTTGTTTGTCGTCCACGGCAGACTGAGCGAATTCTGGATCGTGCAATTCGCCAGAATTCACTTATATGTAACATATTGAATTTAAAATGGATTGCTGATTGGGGTGTTCGGCTTGTTATTGAGTCGTGTATGCGGTTACGCTCTAAGGCTGGTTGTCATCAATGTCATGACACATATCATTCACATACAGAGGAACATCCGGGTATGAAGCGCAGCATCCTGTATCGGTTTTTGACGGCGGCAATCATGTGCGGCTCCGTCGCAACGATCCCGGGCCTGGCGCTGGCCAAGCATGCGGATCAGGCCAAGCCGCAGGCACTCTACCCGGATGCCACTCGCAAGGATCCCAAGCCTGATCTCAGCAGCGAGAAGGATCAGAAGAATCTCAATGACGGTCTGAATGCCGCCAATGAAGGTGATACCGCCAAGGCCACGCCGTTGCTGCAGTCCATCGTGGACCACAGCAAGAGCAAATACGCCAAGGCCTTGGCTCAGCAGGGCCTGGCCAACCTCGATTACAAGGCCGGTGATCTCAAGGGCGGCATCAGCTTGCTGAAGGAGTCGCTGGACGGCGGCGCACTGCCGAACGAGGCTTATTTCCAGCTGGAATACGAACTAGCCCAGTTCTATATCGCCGATCATCAGGAACAGCTGGGTATCGATACCATCCAGAAATGGCGTACCGAAGGCAAGCGCGAGACCGCCGATTCCTACGCGCTGGAAGGCCAGGCCTATTACGGTCTGCAGAAGTATCCCGAAGCCATCGCCGCGATCAAGAAAGCGCAATCGATGACCACCACGCCGAATCCGAGCTGGAATTCGGTGCTGATGGCCAGCTACAACGAGACCGGACAGAGCGATCAGGCCGGGGTTCTGGCGCAGCAGGAACTGGATGCGCATCCTGAAGATCCGCAGGCCTTGCAGAATGCCGTCGCTGTTTACGCCAATGCCCATCAATACCCCAAGGCGATTGCGGCTCTGGAAAAGGCACGTGCAGGCGGGCACCTCACGGACGAGAAGAGTTACGTGATGCTGGCCAAGATGTATCTGATCAGTGGCCAGGAGAGTGCCGACAGCAAGCCGGATGCCGCCAAGGCGCTGGCCGTGCTGAAGGAAGGTCAGGCCAAGGGCATCATTGACGACAATGCCGCCAACAATGTGCTGGCCGGCGATGCCGCCTATCTGGCCGATGATTCGGCCGCGGCTCTGGCTTCCTACGAGAAGGCCATCCCGCAGGCCAATGATGGCGAACCCGCGATCAAGACCGCCCAGATCCTGCTGACCCAGAACAAGTTCGCTGCGGCGAAAAAATACATCCAGGATGGCATCGCCAAAGGCTACGCTCACAAGGGCAATGCTTATGTGATGCTGGCCCAGTCCGAACGCGGATTGAAAAACCGTGCCGGTGCCATCGCTGCCATGAAGCAGGCTGCCGGTTACCCGGAAACGGCAGAGAAGGCCAAGGCCTGGCTCAAGAAGTCAGGCAACCAGTAAGCGCCAAGGCTTGTCGCCCGAAGGGATATGCGTATCGCCACAGGGACATGATGTCCAGACGTCCGTGGATTCTGTTCACAGTCTGGCTGAACCCCGACTTTCTGGTGCTATACAAACCCTTCGGGCTGTTGTACCGTTAACTTCACCTACCATGTACCGCAACGCAGCAAGAGCTATCTAGACGTCTTGCTGAGGGGAGCGCGGTATGGACTTTTCTGATTGCAACGTTCTTAACTGAAAGTGACTGATGGCCTCAACTATCGAATCAACCGGCTCGCAGCCGTTTAATTGGAGGCGCACCATCGCGATGGCGGTTGCTATCGTGTTGCATGCATTCGCCTTCCTGTTGCTGGTTGCGCCTGCCGCGCCGCCCAAGCAGCAGGTCAAGCAGAAGGAAAAGACCGTCCAGATCAACTTCATCGAGCCGCCGCCGCCGCCGCCGCCGCCGCCGCCGCCGCCGCCGGAGCCGCCGAAGACTCCGCCGCCGAAGGTGGTGAAGATGGTCAAGCCGCCGCCGCAGCCGCCGCCGCCGCAGCCGCCACCGCCGGTGGAAGAGGCGACCGCGAATCCGACGCCGCCGGTTCCGCCTGCTCCGCCCGCGCCTCCGGCGCCGCCTCAGGATATTGCCGGCAGTCAGGATACGAGCTACAACACCAAGGTAGCGGTCCGTTATCCGCCGCAGGCGATCCGCCAACGGCATGAGGGTACGGTCACCCTGATGGTGCTGGTGGCGACCGACGGTACGGTCAAGGACATCCAGGTCGAGACCAGCAGCGGTTATCGCGAGCTTGACCGGGCTGCCGAGGAAACCGTCCGCAAGTATCGTTTCAACCCAAGCGTCAAGAATGGGCAGAAGGTCGAAAGTTACGTTCGCGTACCGATTTCTTTCAGCCTGAACCAGATGTAATTCCAACTTAGTCGTCCCAACGTCTGACTTCATTGCAAAGGTAGCGTTATGTTCCAAGATTCTTCTGCCACTCCCTCAGCCCCCGGTGCCGGCACCTCCAACGCCGCCGCGATGCAGCAGATGGGCTTTGACCATCTGGTGCACCACTTCGACGCGATGGGCTGGATCGTCTTCATCGTCCTCGTCGTGATGTCGGTCTCGTCCTGGTATTGCATCGTGGTCAACGCGATCCGCAATACCTCGGTGCGTGCCCGTGCCGACAAGGTCATCAGCGGTTTCTGGAACGGCAAGGGCCAGCAGGCCATCCAGGAGCTGGAAGCCCAGCCCAAGAGCGAACCCTTCTCCAAGATCGCTCTGGACGCCGCTTTCGCCGCCGCCCATCACCAGAGTGCCGCCGGTGGCCGTCTGGCCGAGACCCTGAGCCGTTCCGACTTCGTCGATCGCGCCCTTCGTCAGGCCGTGGCTCGCGAAAGCCTGCGTCTGGAAAGCGGCATGACCGTGCTGGCCACCGTCGGTTCCGCTGCCCCCTTCGTGGGTCTGCTGGGTACCGTGTGGGGCATCTACGGTGCCCTGATCGGTATCGCCGCTTCGGGCAGCGCGTCGATGGACAAGGTGGCCGGCCCCGTCGGCGAGTCGCTGATCATGACCGCTTTCGGTCTGTTCACCGCCATCCCTGCCGTGCTGGCCTTCAACTTCTTCAGCCGCTCCAACCGTCTGACCTACGCCCGTTTCGACGAATTCGCGCATGACCTGCACGATTACTTCGCAACTGGTTCGCGCGTCAGCTCGAGCCTCTGAGGAGCTGAATCATGGCGATGAGCACCGGTGGTAATTCCGGCGGTCCGATGTCGGAAATCAACGTCACGCCGTTGGTTGACGTGATGCTGGTGCTGCTGATCATCTTCATGATCACGGCGCCGTTGATGTCGCACAAAGTTCAGGTGGTTCTGCCCATTGCGAATCCTCACAAGGAGGATCACGAGCCGATCGAGCCGATCGATCTGGCCGTGAAGCAGGACGGCTCCCTGTTCCTGGCGGACAACCCGGTATCGGAAACCGAGTTGAAGTCGCAGTTCGCGATTGCGGCGGCCAAGTCGCCGCAGCCCGAACTGCAGATCCGCGCTGACAAGGACACCCCGTACAAGGTCGTGCGACAGATTCTTGGCGATGCCAAGGATCAGGGCATGGTCCACGTCGGCTTCATCACGACGGGCAAGGATTAAAGGCTATGGCATTCAGTTCAGGGCAGTCCAAGGGCCCGATGTCGGAAATCAACGTCACGCCACTGGTCGACGTGATGTTGGTGCTGCTGATCATTTTCATGATCACTGCGCCCCTGCTGCAGCACAAGGTGAAGATCGATCTGCCGCAGCCCAACCCCAACGTGCAGAATCCGACCAACCCGCCCGATCCGATCAAGGTGAAGATCGACCAGGGGGGGGCCATCTACTGGAATGGCACCCCTGTCGACGAGCTGGGCCTGCGCGCCCAGATCGCAGTCATCGCCCAGCAGACCAACCAGCCCGAGCTGCAGATCCATGCAGCTGATCAGGCGGCTTACCAGTCGGTGGCCCAGGTGCTGGCTGATGCGAAAAGCTACGGTCTGACCAAGATCAGCTTTGCCGACGACGAATAAAACCGTCTGCAGGTAGAGTTCGAAACCCGCCTCGAGAGAGGCGGGTTTTTTGTTGTCCGAAACGGTGGGTTCAGTCGTTCATGCGGTAGATGATCACCTCGGCGGATACCCCCTGCCAGGCTATTGCCACGCTGTATTCCGGATCCAGTTCCGGCCGGCGCAGCTGCCAGTCAGTTGCCGGGCGGCCGTCAACGGTTTCCAGCGGACAGCCATTCAGCAACGGCAGGAAACTGATACGGTGCAGGCCGTGCGAAATGCCGCTGCCTGTGGCCTTCAGTACCGCCTCCTTGCCTGTCCACAAAGCCCAGAAAGCGGATTCCTGGCGCTGAGGCTCCAGTTGCTCCAATGCGTCGCTTTCCGCGGGGGCGAAATAGCGCCGGGCCAGCTCCAGCATGCGTGGTCGACGACGACGGGACTCGATGTCGATACCGACCTGCATGCCGCAGGCGATGGCAATCGCGGCATGTTGGCCACTGTGGCTCCAGTTGAAATCCAGTTTTCCAGCCAGAGGGCCAGCCAGCCGGGGACGGCCCTGCGCTCCGTATTCCAGCACGATGGTCTCGGGGGTCACCTGCAGATAACGGGCAAGCAGCTCCAACAGGGGGGCTCTTGCCTGCCCACGTTGGTAGGGCAGCCACCAGCAATGGATGCAGCCGGGCTCCGGCAAGGTCAGAGAGACACGGGATTCAGTAGTGGGCACAGGCTTGAGCCAGACTGGAAAGGCTACAGTTTAGCTTCCCGCCGGAAGCGCCGGCACGGGGATCGCCGTCAGACACCGATGGTGAAGTCTGCATATCTGCCGCTTCGCTGGTGAAAGCGGTATGTGATCATGGGTTTGAGACAGGTCATGGACTTATTATAAAAAAATGTCTATATGTATAGGCATCCATAAATATTTGATATTTTGTCCGGCGAATTCCTGGTGGTTCCCATGTTTATGCATGATAAGGTGATGTGATCCATATGCCGATCGCATCAGAGGTTCTGATGCCGAATCGTCGTCCTCCCCGTTTATGACGGTACGGCGCTCAAGGCCTGCACGGCCTGCGAAGCGATGGCTTCATCGACCTCTCCACTGGCACCGCTGATGCCGATGGCGCCGATCACGACTTCCTCCAGGATGACCGGAAGGCCACCTGCCAGCGGTGTCAGGCCGTTGATGGAAAGCAGGGCAGGATGGCCCTGGTTGATCATCTGCTCGAATACCGTTGCCGGCTTGCCGATATGTGCGGCGGTGCGGGCCTTGCCGATGGAGACATCAATCGATACCAGTATGGCGGCATCCATGCGGCGGAAGGCCAGCAATTGACCGCTGGCATCGACGACGGCGACACTGATCAGGGTCTGGTGATGGTGGGCCGCATCGATCGCCAGGTCGCATAGCCGTTCGGCGCTGGCGAGGCTGAGGGATACCAGGGAATGGGTGTTGATCCGGGACATGGGGCCGACTCCTTGCGATGGACCAGCGAGCTTTTCGCCGGTTGGCGTGGCGGTTGGGATTGCATGTACTGTAGCTGTCATGGCTGCCCGGGTCAATGTGGGAGGGTGCCGGAGGGGCGTCCGGCTTGGTCAGGGCCGGCGGTGCGGCAGGAACGGAATGCCTGCCACGCGTCTCGGCGTCTCAGGTTCTGCGACTTCGAACTTCTATCATGGGCGGATGAATGACAAGCCGACACCCAAGCCGCTGGTCCGTGGCCGAGGGCTGGTCACCAACCCGGCCGGACGATTCGAGCAGCGCCATTATCATGCCGAGGATGACGGCTGGCCCGGGGACGGTGAGAGCCCGCAGCCGGAGCAGGTCGCCACCCGGGTCACCATCGAGACACCACGGTCAGCGATCAGCCGCAATGATTCTCCCGATGTTCCCTTCGATCAGGCGATCAACCCCTATCGGGGCTGCGAGCATGGCTGTGCCTATTGCTACGCACGTCCGTCCCACGCCTATCTCGATCTTTCACCGGGTCTGGATTTCGAAACCCGGCTGACAGCAAAGACGGGTCTGGCCGAGGTATTGCGAAAAGAGCTCGCCAGATCGGGGTACCGGCCCAGCCCCATCAATATGGGCAGCAATACCGATCCCTACCAGCCGATCGAGAGGCAATGGGGCTTGTCACGCGAGATTCTGCAACTGCTCGTCGAGTGCCGGCATCCATGCACCATCGTCACCAAGAACGCGATGGTGGAGCGGGACCTGGATCTGCTGCGGCAGCTGGCTGCGTTTGACGGGGTGCGGGTCTTCATCTCGGTGAACACTCTGGACAACCGTCTGGCCGCAAGACTTGAACCGCGCGCGAGTGCCCCGCACCGGCGGATCCAGGCCATCAGGAAGCTGGCCCGGGCCGGCATTCCGGTCGGGGTGCTGGTTTCGCCCATCATTCCCGCAGTGAATGATCGTGATATCGAAGCCATCATCGAGAAGGCGGCCGAGGCCGGCGCCGACAGCGCGGGCTACAGCACGATCCGGCTGCCGCATGAGTTGAAGGGCCTGTTCCGTGAGTGGCTGGCCCGGCATTACCCGCAACGGGCATCGCATGTCATGAGTCTGATCCAGCAGCTGCACGCCGGTAGGGATTACGACAGCGATTTCCGGCATCGCATGCAGGGCCAGGGCCTGTTTGCGCAGCTGATACGACGTCGTTTCGAGGTCGCCATGCGTCAGCATGGACTGCTCGACAGGGCGGCGCTGGTGCTCAATACCTCGGCTTTCCTGCCACCGCGCAAACGTTCGCCTCAGGGTGATCTGTTTCAGACGTGATCCGGGGCGCCCGTGCATCCTTTCCCGCCCCTGTTCTGCCGGATGGGCACCAGGTATGTCGGTTCATGTTGACGGCCTTTAGATGGCAAGGAAACGACGACTTTATGCATGTCGGCGTTTCGCATGCTGCCTAGATGCCGTTCGCGCCTCGGCTGATGACGGCGGGCTGTCAGTGCGGATCAGCAGGTGCAGTGGTGGCGGGAGGCTGAAGTTGTCCACAGCCTGACGGCAATAAAGCTCCCGACAGACAGCAGAAATCCGGATCTGGAACGGCCCAACGGCCGATTGTGGATGAATGGGCCAATATTAGTGGAAAAGCTGTGGGCAAGCCTGTGGACAGTTGGTGGACTCAGGGGCTGGGCAGAAATGGATGCGGTCGATCGAACAGATTGGCCCAGCCCATCAGTACCATCCAGGCCATGGCGCCGTAATGGCTGATCCACAGCAGACCAAAGAAAGGTATGCCGGCGGCTGCGGCAACCATGCCGCCATGGCTGAGCCAGTCGGGCAGGGCAAAGCCCAGCAGGCTGAGCAGGGCCAGACTGGCCAGGATCAGGCCCAGTGCCAGAGGCGGCAACCGGCGGCCGCTGAAGGTATACAGCGCCAGAGTGATCAGGGTCAGCGTATTGCCGAACACGTTGGCGAAGACCAGCAGAGCCGCCAGCGCGCCACGCGAGGCGGTGATGCTGGCGATCAGCTCCAGCAGGCCCAGAGCCAGCAGCCAGCGCAGCGGCGGCAGGATGGCGGCACGGAGCAGGTCGCGATGGATCTGCGGGGCCGTGCCCAGCCCCGGCAGCAGGGCCAGCGTGCCCAGGCCGTGATCTGGTGCCTGCCAGTGTCGACGCAGTTGCAGGGCGGTCATGCCGACCAGGCCGAGACTGCCGAGCTGGACCCAGCCGGTGGTGAGTCCGCCAGCCCAGTCGTTCCAGATCTGGCTCAGCAGGTGACCGTACTCGCCGCCTGCCGGTCGGCCCGTGATGATACCCACAGCCAGCAGCACAAGAACTGGCAGCAGCAGCAAAGCGAGGCGCTTGCACCAGGAGATGGCAGTCAGCGGCATGATCAGACCACCCAGCACGATGCGAATACGCGGGATCACCTGAGGGCGATGCAGTTCGCGAGGGGCCACTGTCCAGGCCCAGCCCTGAAGCCAGCGATCGATGATCTTCATCCTGCCTGCCACCTTGTGCCTGTGCGAACCCCGGCGAGCTTAAGCCGGGGGCCGGCATGGCGCAATCGCCAGGTTTCAGCGTGCCAGGAAGGGGTGCGGCATGGCTTGCAGGCGTTGCCAGCAGCGACAGGCCACGATGATCAGGATCAGGATGGCGGCCAGCTGGGCCAGGATATCCACAAGCATCAGTGGATAAGTCCAGGTGCGGGTATCGGCGACATCTGTGGTACCCATCAGTATGATCGGCGTACTGTAGCCGAGGCAAAACACCAGGATCGCGCCGAGACTGGCCAGCCAGCGGTGCGTCTTGTTCAATTCCGCGCAATGGGTGATCGGATAGAGCGCGCCGACAATGCCTGCTGCATAGCCCGTCAGCAGGATCAGAGCGATCAGTCCCGCAGAGGAGAGATAGAGCGGATGCAGGCAGGCGATGACCAGATCGAACAACAGAGCCGCCGCCAGCACCCAGGCCGGCTTGCTGAATGTCAGGGTGCGCAGCACGTTGAGCGATGTCGTGTCGGATTGGCCCAGTCCAGGCAACAAGGCCATCAGCGCGAGTTCGCTGCTGTCCTGGCGCCATCGCCGGCGTACGGTCAGTCCCGGTGATACCGCATTATAGATGGCGATCATTGTTATCCCGGAGCCAAAAAGTCCGTAGATGGTGCCGATGAAGAATGCTTGGCCCAATTCGGAGAGATCCTTGGAGTGCAGTAGCGAGGTGAACACCATGAACAGGGCAGGGTAGATGGCGATGAAACCGATGAGTTTGAGGTAGTAGTTCCAATGCACCGGATTGAAGGCGCCTCCCAGCAGGATACGCAGACTGTAGACGGGACGATGCGGACCACCGCGACGAATGTCGGTTCTGGGTTGCATCCATTTCCAGGTCAGGGCCAGGTTCTGTTTGCTGCCGATGCCAGACCAGCTGTAGTTGGAGCTGCGCAATTGCAGAATCATAGGGGCTTTCAGCCCTGAGTCCGGCATGCCATAGCGGAAATAATGCCGGGCGAATCCGATGCAGACTGCCAGTAGGGCCAGCAGCAGGACGCCAAGACAGGTGTTCATCTCAGAGGTATGCTCCAAGGACATATGGTCCTTGAGATAGACGCTTCTACCGATGAGAGAAGGTGTCCAGCAGCCGATCACGAATATCCATCGGGGCACCCACAGTGCGGTCAATCCGACCATGATGGCGCAGGCAATGGAAAGCGAGGATGTCCATATGGATATACCTGCAAAATAAAATGCCACGGATGCTGGAACGATGCACAGCAAGGCCAGCCATAGCAAAGTCGAGAACGTCTTGAGGGCGGCGCCTGGAATGCGCAGGCGATGGCTGTCCAGTGCCAGAAGCAGGGTGGCTGAAGGAAATATACACCATGCGAAAAGCAGCTCCGCGCAGTACAGTGCAAGCCAAAATCCAGCCACTGATGCGCCGTGCTGATCCATGCCATGAAAGATGGTCAGCAGGACCAGGGTCGAGATCAGACCGCACAACCACAAGCCGATGCCGAAGCGGGCCCGCCAGGGGCGGACGGCCCGTAGCGGCAGGATCCGGTCGAGCACGGCATTCATTCGGCGATCTCCACAAACAGATCCTCCAGTCCCAGCACATCGAGTCGTGCACCTTCCAGCGTCACGGCCTGATGCCAGTGCTGGTCTTCGTCACATTCGATCACCAGGCTGCTGCTGCCATCGGCATGGCGTCGATGGCTGAGCGCCGGGATCTCGCCGATCACGCTTGCGAAGCGCGGCGGCAGCCACAGCCGGGCGTAGCGTTCCTTGGTGTCATCGACCGGGCAGTGCAGCAGCAGCCGGCCCTGGTGCAGAAAGGCGATATGCGAGGCGACCCGTTCCAGGTCGGAGACGATATGGGTGGAAAACACGACTGTGGTGCCGGCTTCGCCGGCGCGCAGGGCGATCTCGCGCAGCAGTTCGCGGCGTGCGACCGGATCCAGCGCGGCGGCCGGTTCGTCCAGTACCAGCAGCTCCGGCTGCGAGGCCAGTGCCCGCACCAGATCGACCCTTTGGCGCTCGCCGGGCGACAGCTTGGCCATCAGCTTGTTGGTGTCGATGTTCCAGCGCTGCAGGGTGTCTTGCGCATAGGCCGCATCCCAGCGGGGATAGAAGCGGCCGACAAAGTCCATCAACTGGCCGGCACTGAGCCAGGCCATGGCGTCGGGCTGCTGGGGCACATAGCTGATGCGCTGTTTGACGGCATCGGACAGCTTGAGCGCCGGGTCGCCAAACACCCAGGCCTGGCCTGTCTGAGGCTGGGTCAGGCCCAGCAGCAGTCGCAGCAGGGTGGATTTGCCTGCACCGTTGCGACCGACCAGACCCAGTACCTGCCCCGGTTCGACAATGAGCTTCAGTCGATCCAGCACGGTGTGTCCTGCATAGGCCTGGCTCAGGTCCAGAGCCTGCATGGCATAGGCGGCGTGTGCTTCAACGATGGCGGTCATGACAGTGGTTCCCTGGACACCTGCGTGACGAATGGACCGTACCGGCGGTCAGACCGGCACGGCCCGGAATGGGCTTATGGAGTGCCGAGCAATTGCTGCAACCGTTCCAGTACGGGGGCGGCGGCCAGCTCCAGCTCCTGCGCCTTGCGGCTCAGATCGAGCAGGGCCGGCTCCAGCAATCGCAGACGTTCGGCTTCGCTGTCGCCGCCCCCGCGGCGTGCAGCAACCACCATGCCCTTGCCGCGCAGGCGCTCCAGCAGGCCTTCGGATTCAGCCAGGCCGTAAGCGCGCGAGACAGTCATGGGATTGATGGCGTGGAAACCGGCGACTTCCCGGACCGATGGCAGCGTTTCACCGCTGACCAGCTGGCCACTGGCAATCAGCCGCCGCAACTGATCCACGATCTGTCGATAGATCGGATCCGAAGCCGTCGGTTGAATGATGAGAAGTGATGCATCCATGTGTATCAATACAACCATACACATAGGGCAAGGTCAAGCCTGTTCGGTGACAGGACATGGCATGCAAGCCGCCCGGAGCCTTCCGGCCCCGGGCGATGGCGTTCAGTGGCTGGCAGGCAGATAACGCTGGAACCATTCCAGCGCCCGCTGCAGCACATCGCGCTGATGCTGCGGATTGACGAAATGATGGCCTTCGCCAGGGTAGACCACCAGGCTGGTCGGCACCTTCAGGGCGCGCAGGGCATGCCAGAATTCGAAGGACTGCGGTGCCGGACACTCGGCATCGCGATCGCCGACCACGACCAAGGTCGGGGTGGTCACCTGCTTGATGAAACTGATCGGTGAGCTCTTGGCATAGACGGCCGGATCGTCATAGACGCTGGCACCGAAGAAGGGTTTCATCCACTGGTCGATCAAGTTCTCGCCGTAATAGCTCTGCCAGTCGGCAATGCCGGCACCGGCCACGGCGGCCTTGAAGCGATGGGTCTGGGTCACGGCGAACATCGTCGAGTAGCCGCCATAGCTCCAGCCGGTCACGCCCAGGCGCTGGTCGTCTACCGGGACCAGCTTTTCGACCTGATCCACACCCGCCAGGATGTCGCGCAGATCACCATGGCCGAAGTCCTTGCGGTTGGCCTGGACGAAGGATTCGCCCTCGCCGTAGCTGCCGCGAGGATTCGGCATCAGCACGAAATAGCCCAGCGCGGCCAGCGGCGCCGCACCGTAGCCGACACTTGGCCATGCCGGCAGGACCGCACCGGAAGGGCCGCCGTGGATGCTGACCACCATTGGATAGTGCTTGTTCGGATCATAGCCGGCCGGATACAGCAGCCAGCCCTGGACATGCTGGCCCTCGTTGTCCCATTCCACCGAGCGCGCCTGGCCCCAGGCCGGTCGGAGCTGGCTGTTGTAGGCTGTGACCGCGGGCGGCGGAGTACTGGACAAGGGTCCGGCATGAACCTCCCAGGCATGGTCGAAGTCGCTCTGGATATAGGCCAGATGATGGCCATCCGCCGACAGCGACAGGCCGCCCACGGCGCTGCCGTCACCGATCGAGGCTGCCAGGGTGAACAGCGGCTGCCATTGCAGGGCTCCGGAAGCCTCAAGCCGACCACGGGTCACCTGGGCATGGCCATTGACCATGCCGTTGATCAGCAGCTGGCGGTTGCCCTGCCACTGGAACCAGTTGGCCGTCAGATGGCTGCCGGTCATGGTGTCGATCACCTTCCCGCCGGTGGCGGCGACCTCGTAGATATCGCCGCCGGTAAAGCCCTGGTCGCTCATCAGACCGCCGACAAAGGCCAGCTGCCGACCATCGGGTGACCAGCGCGGCAGCGCGATCTGCAGGCCGTGCAGGGACGAGGTATCGGTCGACGAATCAAGCACCAGCCGTGGCTGCCCGCCAGCATGGGCCGGTGCGGTGTACAGCCTGGCCACCCACCAGTTGTTGTCGCCCGGGGGCGGGGCGGCGGTATACGCAATGCGGTCGCTGGCGGGTGCCCAGCTGAATTCATAGGCATAGCTGGTCGCGGCGGTCAGCGCCTGCAGATGGCTTGTGGCCGTGTCCAGGCTCATCACCTGCTGCACTTCCAGGCCATCCACGCCGATCTCGCCTTCCGCGGGCTTGGCGGCCGCCAGCGCGCTGGCGACACGGCTGGCTCCGGCGACATACAGAAAACCGAGATGACGCCCGTCAGGCGCCCAGCTCAGGCTGCTGACATAGCCGTGCAGGTGGGTCCAGCGGTGGGGACTGTCGGGCTGGCGGATATCCACGCTGTAGATATCGTCCTGAGCATGTGCCGGGTCTCCGCAGCGGGACAGAAAGGCAAGCCGGGTCGAATCCGGATTCCAGGCGATGCCTTTTTCAGCGCATTCGGCTGGAGTGTTCCCGGCACCGATGTGATGCACGTGCTGTCCCTCGGCATCGGCCAGCTGGATACTGTCTTGGCCATGTTCATTGATCACCCAGGCAAGATGCCGGCCATCGGGCGAGATCGCCACGGCACCGATATGACGAGCCTTGCCAAGTTCGGTCAGCAGCGGGGCGATGCGGGGATCCTGAGCGGGGCTGGCCAGCAACAGGCCGGGGCTGAGCGCGCAGGCGACAGCGAGCAGGGAACGGCGAAGATTCATGGGTATGGGAGCCAGTCAGCAGGACAAGCCCTTGACCTTAGCGCCTACGCCGGGGCTTACCAAGTGCGGTTCGACATGGCCTGGCTCTGCTGCTGGCGGCGGCAATTCAGGTGCCAGCAGGAACCGGCCCGCGATCGGGCGTATGATGCGACCTCATGTCCCAGGCTCGCACCCGGGCATGAGGTGATCCGGGATAGCTTTGGAGGAAGGCCGCGATGGCAGGCTCGATCGAAGACTATGCAATGATCGGCAACTGCCGCAGCGCCGCCCTGGTCAGCCGGCATGGCGTGATCGACTGGCTGTGTCTGCCTCGCTTCGACGCGGAGGCCTGTTTCGCGGCCTTGCTGGGCGATGACCGCCATGGCCACTGGTCGCTGCAACCGACCCGGCCAGCCCAGGCCAGTCGCCAGTACCGCGATGGCAGCCTGGTACTGGAAACCCTGTGGGTCTGCGAGACCGGACGGGTCCGGGTAATCGACTTCATGCCCAGCCGGGAGCGCCAGCCGGCCGGGGATCCGGCGGAGAGCGCCAGCGTGATCCGCCTGGTCGAAGGCATCGAAGGCCGGGTTGAACTGCTCAGCCGGCTGTTGCCGCGTTTCGACTATGGTCGTGTCGTGCCTGCCGTGCGACGGATGGGCTGCGGTGCCGTCACCGCCGTGGCCGGACCGCATCGGCTGGTGCTGCGCGGGGCCGATCAGGTCGAGATCGAGGATGCAGCCATGCTGGCCCGCTTCGAGGTGGCTGCCGGTGAAGTCCGCGCACTGGTGCTGGGCTATGACGCATCGCATTGGGAGGTGCCGGCTCCGCTGCAGGCCGGACGCGAACTGGAGCTGACCGAGGCCTTCTGGCACGGCTGGTCGTCGGTCTGCCGACGGGCCGGCGAGTGGAGCGATCTGGTCAGTCGCTCGCTGGTGACGCTGAAGGGCCTGAGTTATCTGCCGACCGGCGGTATCGTCGCCGCGGCCACCACCTCATTGCCGGAACAGCTGGGAGGCGCCCGCAACTGGGACTACCGGTACTGCTGGATCCGCGATGCCAGTCTGACCTTGTCGGCTTTGCTGAAAGCCGGTTATCGCGATGAAGCCATGGCCTGGCGCGAATGGGTCCGGCGTGCCGTGGCCGGCCGTCCCGAGCAGCTGCAGGTGATGTATGGCCTGGCCGGCGAACGGCGGCTTGATGAATATGAATTGTCCTGGCTGCCGGGCTATGAGGATTCCAGACCGGTTCGTGTCGGCAATGCGGCGGCATCCCAATTGCAGCTGGATATTTTCGGCGAGCTGGTCGGGATTCTGGCGGTGACCGGCGAGACGGAGACGGCATCGGCTGACAGTGACGACGGCCTCGGCCTGTCCTTCATGTTGCACCTCGAAGCAATATGGCAGCAGCCGGACGAGGGCCTGTGGGAAATTCGCGGCGAACCCCGGTGTTTCACCCATTCCCGGATCATGACCTGGCTGGCCTTTCGCCAGGCGGCTGACAGTCCGCGCCCGGTCGCGGCCCATCATCGGACGCGATGGGCGGCTCTGGCTGACCGTATCCGGAAGGAAGTGCTCCAGAAGGGCGTGGATTCCGAAGATGGCCATTTCGTGCAGTCCTTTGGCAGCCGGGCGCTGGATGCCAGCTTGTTGCTGGCACCGCTGGTAGGTTTTGTCGAGGCCACCGATCCACGCATGCGAGCCACGGTGGCCGCCATCGAGCAGCGACTGGTCCGTGGCGGGCTGGTCATGCGTTACGACACCGGCGATGGTGTCGATGGCCTGCAAGGCGGAGAAGGTGCCTTTCTGGCCTGCAGCTTCTGGCTGGTCGAGAATTACGTCCTGCAGGGCCGGATCACCGAAGCCAGGGCCTGGTTCGAACGGCTGGTGGGGCTCTGCAATGACGTCGGTCTGCTGGCCGAAGAATATGATCCCGTGTCGCAGCGCCAGCTGGGCAATTTCCCGCAGGCTTTTTCCCACGTGGCTCTGGTCCATGCCGCCTTCAGGCTGGCGGAAGCGGAGGCCGGCAAGGCCACCGGCGCAACGCCACCACCGGCGACATGATGGATGCGATTGAATGTATCTGCTGCCTGTCTCTACTCATCTCAAGGAACTCGTGATGGCTGATCCTGCAATAGCCCCTTCCCACGCCCATGCGGCGGCCGCTGGCGACAGTGCCCTGCCGGATCGCAAGCCGGATCCCTGCATCATGGTGATCTTCGGTGGCGGCGGCGACCTGACCAAGCGGCTGGTGGTACCGGCCTTGTACAACCTCAGCCGCAACGGCCTGCTGCCGGAACAGTTCGCGGTGCTCAGTGTCGACGGTGCCGATATCGGCGTGGAGACCTGGCTGAACAATCTGCATGCCTCGATGAAGAGTTTCGTGGCCACCCGCAATATCGAGTTGCAGTTGCAGGAGCTCGATGACAAGGCCTGGTCGCGGTTGACCGACTCGATGCATTACGTAGCGGGCGACTTTCTGGCGGAGGACACCTACCGGAACCTGGCGGAACAATTGCCCAGACTGGCCAGCCAGTACGGCATTGCGCCGAACGTGCTGTTTTACCTGGCCACTCCGGAACGTTTTTTCGGCGAAATCATCGACCGGCTGGGCGCTGCCGGCCTGGCCGACGAGGCAAGCGTCGGTGGCTGGCGGCGGGTGGTGATCGAAAAGCCGTTCGGGCACGATCTGGCTTCGGCCATGTCCCTCAATGCACGGATCGGGAAGGTGCTGCGCGAGGACCAGATCTTCCGCATCGATCATTTTCTTGGCAAGGAGACCGTGCAGAACATTCTGGCGTTCCGCTTCGCCAACGGTCTGTTCGAACCCAGCTGGAACCGCGACCGCATCGACCATGTGCAGATCACGGCGGCTGAAACGGTCGGGGTGGAAGGTCGCGGTGCCTTCTACGAGCAGACCGGCTGTCTGCGCGACATGGTCCCCAACCATCTGTTCCAGCTGCTGGCGATGGTCGCGATGGAGGCGCCTTCCTCGTTTGACGCCGAAGCCATCCGCCAGCGCAAGGCCGAGGTGATCGAGGCGATCCGGCCGATCGAGCCGGCGGATGCGGTACGTGGCCAGTACGGTGCCGGCGCTGTCAACCAGACCTTGAGCCGGGCCTATCGGGACGAGCCGAACGTGTCGCCGGAATCGGCCACTGAAACCTATGTCGCCTTGAAAGTGAATGTGGATACCTGGCGCTGGGCCGGGGTGCCGTTCTATCTGCGCACCGGCAAGCATATGGGTCGACGGACCACCGAGATCGCGATCCGTTTCAAATCGGCGCCGATCGCCTCCTTCCGCAGCTCGGGAGTGGATGCTTTCGGTCCCGACTGGCTGGTCCTGCAGATTCAGCCGGACGAGGGCATTTCCCTGCAGTTCGACGTGAAAAAACCGGGACCCAAGATGGCGCTGGCTCCGGTTCGGATGGACTTCAAGTATGCCGACTGGTTCCCCAGTGAATCCAATGTCGGTTACGAGACCCTGTTGTACGACTGCATGCTGGGTGATGCGACGCTGTTCCAGCGCGCTGACATGGTCGAGGCCTGCTGGAAGGCGGTACAGCCCATACTCGAGGCCTGGGCCAAGAGTCCGGCCATGGACTTTCCCAACTACGCCTCGGGCAGTGCCGGTCCGTCGGCGGCCGACACCCTGCTGGCAATCGGTCATGGTCATGCCTGGCGTCCTCTGGGACAGCCGCTGCTGCCTTACGGCAGCCGCCGCAAGGCGGTACGTGATGCCGAGGCGGCCAGGAGCGAGACGGCTGCGGTCAAAACGGCCACCAGACGCCGCAAGGTGAAAACGGACAAGGCCGGCGAACCTGATCAGGCCTCGGCCAAGAGCGCTGCCGAATCGACACCCAAGCGGACACGGGCAGCAAAGCCGTCGGCCTGATCGCTGGCGGCCATCATGGCCGGAGTGTCTGACGACAAGGGATGCATTGGCTGATATCCCGGCTCGATCATGATGCTCCGGTCATGCGCCGCCGGACCTGGCGGACACCGTCGATGTCGGCGCAGGCACATGGGCCGTGGTCCGGTTGCCGGCCGCATGGAGTCAATCCAGGCCATGCCGGCAACCTGGTCAGGGTGTCAATTGGCGCCGCCCAGCTTCTGCAAGCGATGCTGCAGCGGCCTGAGCACCGGGTAGAGCTCGCGGTACAGCTCGAAGAGGGCCTGATAGCGCGAAGCGTGGGCGGTTTGCGGAGAGGCCCGTCGCTGCAGATGGATCCAGCCACCATGGATGGCCTCGGCACTGACCTCGCCGGCGCCGATGCCGGCCAGCAGGGCTGCTCCCAGCGCGGCTTCGACCTGCTCTGCAATGGTATAGACATCGCGCTGGGTGACATCGGCGATGATCTGCATCCACAGATCCGAATGGGCACCGCCGCCGACAACGATCAGACGCTCGTCCAGATGGACGTCAGGGCCGGTACCGGCATCGATATTGTGGCGCAAGGCCATCGCCACGCCTTCCAGCACGGCCCGATACAGATGGCCTCGGCCATGCTGCAGTCCCAGGCCCACAAAGGCCGCACTGGCACGGGCATCCCATACCGGACTGCGTTCTCCCATCAGATAGGGCAGAAACAGCAGACCGTCCGCCGTGGGCGGCGTGGCAGCGGCCTCGGCTTCCATGCGCTGATGCAGTTCCGCCTCGCTCAGTTCGGGGTGTTCTGGGCGGTAGAACCGGTCGCGGAACCAGCTGACGGCGCCACCGGCGGTGAGGGCTCCGCCGAACCGGTACAGATAGCGTCGGCCGTCCAGCACATAGGGAAAGCTGACCAGTCCCTGCGGAGCCTGATCGCTGTCATCGATATAGCCCCAGCACATGCTGGTGCCCAGCATGGCCACGTGTTGGCCGGGCCGGGTCACACCGGCGGCGAAGGTGGCGATGGCGGCATCGACGCCGCCGATATGGATCGGCAGACCTTCAGGCAGGCCCAGCGTTTCGGCCAGCTCGGTCTGCAGATGGCCTGCCACGGCGGTGGAATCGATGAGCCGTCCGGGCAGCTTGTCCACGGGGATATCCATGGCATCCAGCAGCTCCTGTGACCAGGTGCGTGCATGGATGGCATAGATACCGCCGATATTGCCGGCCGAGCTGTGATCGATGGCCACCTCGCCGGTCAGGCACCAGGCGATATAGCTGTTGGGCGGCAGCAGATACCGGGTTCGCGCCCAGACATCGGGGCGATGTCGCTGCAGCCACAGTATCTTGGTGAAACCGTAATAGCTGTCGATGCCATTGCCGGTGATGGCCTGGAGCCGATCAAGACCGATATGCTGGCGGACCCATTCAGCCTCGGCTTCGGCTCGTCGATCCTGCCAGATCAGGCAGGGATGCAGAGGCTGCATATCCGCATCCACCGGTATCCCCGAACCGCCATAGAGGCTGCTGATGCAGAGACCGCGGATATCGGCACGGGTTTCCTCGTCAATCTCCGCGAGACAGGCAGCGATGCAGTGGCCTACCGCCTGCCACCAGACCTCGGGCCACTGTTCGGCATGCAATGGAGCCGGCCGGTCCACTTCATAGCTTTTGCTGGCGGAGGATCGCAGCTTGCCGGAGGCATCCACCAGTACCGCCTTGGTACTCTGGGTGCCGATATCGATGCCCAGGAAGTGACTCATTGCGGCTGATCCGCGAACTCGCCACGGGCGAGTTCCGGTGAACGTCGGCAGTAGGCGGCGAAACCGGCGATGACCACGAAGCAGGCCAGCGGCACGCTGTAGGCCAGCTGCATGTTGCCGCCGCTGGCGTCGGAAACATAACCCTGCAGCAAGGGCACGATGCCACCGCCGCTGATGCTCATCACCAGAACCGATCCGCCATAGGCACGGTCATGACCCAGCCCGTCGACGGTCAGGCCATAGATGGTCGGCCAGCAGGGACCGAGCAGGCCGCTGACCAGGATGGCGGCGTAGACGGCACTGAAGTTGTGCACGGTCACGGCATAGGCCAGCGCCGCGATGCACAGCAGGGCATAGACAAACAGCACCTGGGCCGGCCGGGCATGGCGCATGAAGGCATTGGCGATCAGCTTGCCGACGAAGAAGGCCACGAACGAGGCGATCAGATACATCGAGGCTTGACGTTCGCCGAGATGGCCCAGGCCCATGGTCAGACGGATCACGAAACTCCACACTCCGACCTGGGCGCCGACATACAGGAACTGGGTCAGCACGCCGAACACAAAGCGGGGCTGGCGGAACAGACGTCCCAGGGCACCCAGCGTGTCCATCCGCTGTGCACGTGAAGGATCCGGACCTTTGCAGGCGGGGTAGCGGGTCAGACCGATCGCGATGATGACCACCGCCAGCACGGCCAGCAGATAGCGATAGGGTTCGAGGGTGGCATGGATCATCGCCAGCTGATGCTGCCAGGCCTGGCTGGCCGGCATTTCCCGCAATTGTTCCAGAGACAGGTCACCCTGCTTGAAGATCAGCCAGGAGCCCATGCTGGAACCCAGGATCGCGCCGATCGGCTGGAACGCGCTGGCCAGGTTGAGGCGGTGGGTACCTTTGCCCGGCGGGCCCAGCAAGGTGCAGTAGGTGTCGGCGGCGGTCTCGATGAAGACGAGGCCGGCCGCGACCACGAACAGGGCGACGAAGAACAGCTGGTAGCGGGCCAGCATGGCCGCAGGGAAGAACAGCAGGCAGCCGACGACATACAGCAGCAGACCGGTCAGGATCGAGGATTTGTAGCTGAATCGCTTGATCACCATCGCGGCGGGTATCGCCAGCACCAGATAGCTGATGTAGAACGAGAACTGGACCAATGCCGACTGGAAATCGGACAGCATGAAGGCTTTGCGGAACTGGCCGATCAGCACGTCATTGAGGCTCATGGCACAGCCCCACAGCGAAAACAGGCAGCAAAGAAGGCCGAATGCGAACAAGGGCGTACGGTTCAGATAGAAGCCGTCGGAGAGCTGGACTACGGGGGACTGGGTACGCAAGAGCTGGTCACTCGTTCACTTGTAAATGAGGAATCTTAGCAAGCCATCCTGAACTGGTTCCATCCGCGCCGCAACAATATTTTCAGGCGACACAAGGACTGGACGGCTCCAGGCATAGCAATGAAATACCAGTGACAAGGCTTTCATATCAACAAATTAGATCGATCTATATCTTTGGGTGCAGCTGTGTCATGCCCCTTTCAAGTCGCTTCATTCAGGCCATGCAATTGAAGTGGTATGGTTTTGGACAGTGGTATTTCCTGCAGCATGGAAGCCTGGCCGCACGTATCGGTGAGTCGGTTGGCGGGGGGCATGGCAGCAGCGGGCCGATATCTTGAAGGCAGACATGTCCGGACATGCCGCCGCGCACGTTGCCTGCGCTTTGCGACACGCTGTCAGCTCGACATGCGAGGGTCGAGGCGCCCGTCAGAACGGCACCAGAAACCTGAGCGCTGCCATGGGCCGTGGGGCGCGGGTTTGCTCAGCCAGCGCCGATGGATTCGGCCGCCGGCATGACCGGCATCTGCCGATGCCCATCGGATCAGCGGTATCTCAATCGGTCATATCCCATACTGTGGGAGCGGAAATCGGAGGGCAGGTGGCGGCCGCAAGGCGCTGACCGTGGTGGCGGAATCGTTTTGCCTGGGCCAGCAGTTGGGGATCGGTCAGGCGAGAGCCGCGATGCCGGTGGGTGTGGCAGATTGCGGAGGGGCGGCGGATCTGCAGGG